>ERZ833608.119-NODE-119-length-70665-cov-173.746891_pt1 | contig 70665 bp, 66 predicted proteins | sample MGYA00519694_ERZ833608 | MGnify/ENA primary metagenome ERZ833608 (study PRJEB31850, sample SAMEA3708742) | human gut metagenome | biome: human gut; feature: human-associated habitat; material: faeces | place: China | collected 2014 ... | reverse complement strand
TCGAGCCCCAAGTTGGCAATGCCGACGCGGGGACGCGTCGCCCCCAGGTTAGGACGCGTCCCCCCCAATTAGGCAGACAAATTGCAGTTTATATTTAGATGTTCCCAGTTAGCTTATTTAAGCTGATAATAACGAGCATACCACTTAGCGAAGTGGCGAAGGCCTGTGCGAAGCGAGGTGTTGGGTTTAAAGCCGAAATCTTGTTCTAAAGGAGTCGTGTCGGCATAAGTGATGGGCACATCACCAGGCTGCATAGGCACGAGTTCTTTGTAAGCATCGAAGTCGTAGTCGGCTGGGAGAACAGCGGCCCGAATGAGTTCCTCTTGAAGTATGGTGACAAAGTCAAGCAAATTTTCGGGTGCACCATTGCCTATATTATATATTTTATAGGGAGGAATAGGAAGTCCATCTTCGCCCATTTGCTTTTCGGGAGCATGTTGCATGACACGCACTACCCCCTCTACAATATCGTCAACGTAGGTAAAGTCGCGCTTGCAGTTGCCGTAGTTGAAGATCTTAATCGTTTCACCTTTTACAAGTTTGTTGGTAAAGCCGAAGTAAGCCATATCAGGACGACCAGCTGGACCATAGACGGTGAAGAAGCGCAAGCCTGTTGAAGGTATGTTGTAAAGTTTGCTGTAGGCATGCGCCATTAATTCGTTACTCTTCTTCGTAGCAGCATAAAGGCTGACAGGATTGTCCACTTTATCGTCAGTAGAATAAGGCACCTTCTTATTACTGCCATATACAGATGAAGAAGAAGCATAGACGAGATGTTCTACTTCATGGTGACGACAAGCTTCAAGTATATTGTAAAATCCGATAAGGTTGCTCTGAATGTAGGCATCAGGGTTGGTAATACTATAGCGCACCCCTGCTTGTGCAGCCAGATTGACTACTACGGCAATGTGGTTGTCAGTAAAAATGCGCTCTACCGTCTCTTTATCGGCAATGGAAGCATGAATGAAGGTCCACGCTTTATTCAATGCCTCAATTTCTTTCAAGCGCTCGTATTTAATGTTGACATCATAATAATCGGTAATAGAGTCAATACCAATTACCTTAATATCTTTTACATCATGAAACAAACGTTTGACGAGGTTGCTACCTATGAAACCAGCAGCCCCCGTAACGAGCACTATTTTTCCTTCAAGACAGACGTTGTATTGTAACATTACGTGTGTGGTATGTAATTTCAAAATATTACAGGGTTGAGCGCGTAATAAGCCTCAACCCTGCAATGCCGACGCGAGGACGCGTCGCCTCCAATTAGGACGCGTCGCCCCACATTATTTTTTTAGTCTCTTCTGAAGATGTCGCGCGTGTAGACCTTGGCTTCTACGTCCTTTAAGCAATCGTCAAAGCGGTTGGCAATGATGGCTTTGCTCTCGGCCTTGAACGCATCAAGGTTGTTGACAACGCGACTACCAAAGAAGGTAGTACCGTCTTCAAGCGTAGGTTCGTAGATAATTACCTCAGCTCCCTTTGCCTTCACACGCTTCATGATGCCTTGAATGGCAGACTGACGGAAATTATCTGAGTTTGACTTCATCGTAAGGCGATAAACACCAATTACGCAGTTTTGCTCTTTCTTTGCGTCCCACTGACCATTTTCGCTATAATACCCTGCCTTGCGAAGCACGGCATCAGCGATATAGTCCTTGCGCGTACGGTTAGACTCAACGATGGCTTCAATCAAATTTTCGGGTACGTCTTGATAGTTGGCCAACAATTGCTTCGTATCTTTTGGTAAGCAGTAGCCACCGTAGCCAAATGAGGGATTGTTGTAATGCGTACCAATGCGAGGGTCGAGTCCTACGCCATTGATAATAGCCTTGCTATCCAAGCCTTTCATCTCGGCATAGGTATCGAGTTCGTTGAAGTAACTAACACGCAAAGCCAAATAGGTGTTGGCAAAGAGTTTAACAGCCTCAGCTTCCTTCATTCCCATAAAGAGCGTGTCAATGTTCTCCTTAATAGCTCCTTCTTGCAAGAGAGCAGCAAAGGTTTGGGCAGCCTTTTTGAGCATTTCTACATCGGTCACTGCTGCTATTGCTGCATTCCCAGCCTCAAATTCTGGGTGATTAATAATCTTAGGATACCCTACAATGATACGACTTGGGTAAAGGTTGTCATAAAGAGCCTTGCTCTCACGCAAAAATTCGGGAGAGAAGAGAAGGTTGAATTTCTTCACACCACGTTGTGCATACTTGATGTAAAGACTGCGCGTATAGCCTACAGGAATGGTACTCTTAATCACCATTACGGCATCAGGATTTACTTCAAGCACGAGGTCAATCACCTCTTCTACGTGACTCGTATCGAAGTAATTTCTGATAGGGTCATAGTTAGTAGGAGCGGCAATTACCACGAAGTCGGCATCAGCATAAGCTGCACGGCCGTCGAGCGTAGCCGTAAGATTAAGTTTCTTTTCAGCCAAATACTTTTCAATATATTCGTCTTGAATGGGCGAGATGCGATGGTTGAGTTTCTCCACCTTTTCGGGTATTACATCTACTGCCGTCACCTGATGGTGTTGCGATAGCAGGGTTGCTATGCTTAGGCCTACGTAGCCAGTACCAGCTACGGCCACCTTAATATCTTTAAAATCACGCATATCGGATTTATTGTTTTATCGGTTATATTGTTAGAGTGTACAATTGTTTGTTCCGATTTTGTAGCTAATATTATGCAAAGATAGTACAAGACGAGCACAATCCAAATGAAAGTTAAAAAACTTTCACTTGGATTGTCGAGCCGCAGCCTATTTTATGCAAAGATAGTGCAAGACAAAATGAAAGTCAGACAAACTGCAATTTGTCGAACAGAACAAGAATAAACATTAGCGAAAAAAAATAATGAAATAATTAATGGACAATTGATGATAATTAATGTTCAAACAAAGCGCGAAACGCGCAACATAAATAGTTAACGTTTAAGTTTAAGCGCGCTTTATTTGAACATTAATTATCATCAATTGTCCATTAATTATTTCATTAATTTTTTTCGTAATTTATTTCGTTAATGTTCATTCATGTTAAGTTTTCAAATTGCAGCACGCGTTACGTAGGACCAACACCTACACTACGAATGGCGTAGGCGCAATTCGTGTTCTAAGTCGGTGACTGAAATGCCCATTTGCTCCATGAGTACAAGGTAATGGTAGAGTAAGTCTCCTGCCTCGTAGATAAAACGATCACGATTGCCGTCAACGGCCTCGATGATACTTTCGGTACATTCTTCACCTACCTTCTTGGCAATAGCCTTTACACCTTTAATAAATAAGCGCGTGGTGTACGAACCTTCGGGCAACTCCTCATGCCGACTATGAATTAACTGCGCTAAAGAGCGAACAAAGCCCTCGTCTTCGGGGGTATCGAAACAGGCCGTTGTACCACGGTGGCAAGTGGGTCCAATGGGGTGTACCTTTATTAATAAAGTGTCGGCATCACAGTCGAGGTAAATGTCTACTACATTGAGGTAATGGCCAGAGGTCTCACCTTTGGTCCAAAGTTTCTGACGTGTACGACTAAAAAAAGTGACACGTCCTTCACGCTGCGTCTTTTCAAATGCTTCGCGATTCATATAGCCCAACATCAACACGCGCAATGTTGTGGCATCTTGTATGACGACAGGCAATAGTCCATCAGCACACTTTTCGAGTTTTATATCGTCCCAGATCATTTCTTTTTGAGTTGACAAGTTTATTAGTTAACGAGTTGACAAGTTAACGAGTTAACGGGTAAGTTAGTTTTATAACTGCGCAACAAACGGCGACCATTTGCACATTAATCCAGCATTTCCACATTAACAAAGCATTTGCACATTTGCACATTCTCACATTTGCACATTAACAAAGCATTTCCACATTACCCTCTCACCGCAAGTCCTTCGGCACGAAGTTGCGCTTTGAGTTCGGGAATGGTGATTTCGCCAAAGTGGAAAATGCTGGCGGCCAAAGCAGCATCGGCATGCCCTTCGTTCAACACTTCAGCAATGTGGTGTGCATTGCCTGCGCCACCTGAAGCAATGACGGGAATGTGGAGGCTGGCAGTGAGTCGCGCATAAGTAGTGCAAGGATAGCCCGACTTTGTGCCGTCATGGTTCATAGAGGTGAAAAGTATTTCGCCCGCGCCCCGCTCTTGTGCCTCATGTGCCCAAGTAAAGAGTTCGCGTTCGGTGGGTTGTGTGCCACCATGTGAACACACCGTCCAACGCGCCAGGGCCTCATCGTCAGTTGGGAGCAAAGGCGCGTGGCGCGCATCTATGGCCACAACCACAAACTGCGAACCATAGCGAGCGGCAATCTGGTCAATCAAATCAGGCGTGCGCAAAGCCGCACTGTTGATGCTCACCTTATCGGCTCCAGCATCGAGCAAACGAGCGGCATCGTCTATCGTACTAATACCACCGCCTACAGTAAAAGGAATGTTAATGCCGTCGGCTATGCGCGTAACGAGTTGCGTAAAGGTGTTGCGCCCTTCACGTGTGGCACTGATGTCGAGATAGACCAACTCGTCAGCTCCCGTGCGAGCATAGTGCTGGCCGAGTTGTACGGCATCGCCTACGTCTTGAAGGTCCTCAAAATGTATGCCTTTCACCGTGCGACCTTCTTTCACGTCAAGGCAAGGGATAATTCGTTTACTAAGCATGGAAAGGGAGAATGTGAGAATGTGCAAAGGGTTACCTTTTGCTGCACAATTAAAAAACAAACTTACCCGTTAACTTGTCATCTTGTTAACTCGTTAACTTGTAAGTCCTTTAATGCTATGCGGCCTTCATAGATAGCCTTGCCGACAATGACCTTGCGTAGGCCGAGAGATTGCAAGGAGATAATATCGTCCATACACGATATGCCACCCGACACGGTGATGTCGACCGTAGGATACTTCTTCTGTAATCGTACATAAAGGTCGGTGGCTGGACCTTGCAACATGCCGTCACGCGATACGTCGGTGCAGATTACTTGCGATAGGCCATAAGGTAGGAAGCGATCTATCAATTGGTCAATGGTGAGGTCGACCTCCTCTTGCCAACCATTCACCGACACGCGACCTTGCTTCACGTCAGCGCCTAACACCATGCGGTCGGCGCCATACTTCTGAAGCCATGCTTCAAACCATTCGGGACGCTGTGCTGCCACGCTACCTACCACGGCATAGCTTGCGCCTGCAGCAAACACGTCGGCCAAGGCTTGTTCCGTCTTAATACCTCCCCCCCACTCTATCTCTACTCCCTCAACGGCTGCAAGGGTGCGCAGTGTATCAAGATTTTGGGGCGATGAAGCTTTGGCACCATCAAGGTCGACTACGTGAATGCGATGCAGTCCATGGTTGATGTATTGGCGCACCATGTCTACAGGGTCTGCCTCATACTGCTTTTGTTGCGCATAGTCACCTTGGGTTAGGCGCACGCAACGACCACCTATTAAGTCAATTGCGGGTAATATGGTCATCATAAGCTGATAAAATTTTGAAGAATTCGTTCACCCACGTCGCCACTCTTCTCAGGGTGGAACTGGGTGCCATAGAACTGTTCGTATTTCAGAGCGGCACTAAACAGTAGGCCATGTTCGGTCGTTGCTATGGTGTCAGGACAGAGTGTAGGATAATAGGAATGGACGTAATATACGGAGTCGCCACTGTGTATGCCTTCAAAGAGTTTCTTCTCCAAGTTACCCAACGTATTCCACCCCATGTGTGGCACTTTCAGATCGGGCAGCGAAGGGAAACGTCGCACATGGGCATCGAATATATTCATACATGTAGTCAACGCTCCCGCAGCCGCACCTTCTTCCGAGTCGCGACACATCACCTGCAGTCCTACGCAAATGCCCAACACGGGTTGGCGCAGTTGCTTAATCACGGGTATGAGTCCGCTCTCCTGCAAGTTGTGCATGGCCTCGGCACAATTGCCCACGCCAGGCAGCAACACGTGGTCGGCTTGGCAAATAGTCTGTTCATCGGCCGTCACCTGATAGGTGGCTCCTAAGCGGTGAAGTGCATTCTCTACCGAACGCAGGTTGCCCATTTTATAATCAATGATTGCTATCATAAAATCACTTCTAATTATTCGGGGTTTAGTTTTGAGGTTATGTGGTTATGAGGTTATTAGGTTAAAAAGTTACATTATGTTGACCAACAACTATAGTTTACAGTTTATCAGCTCATTAAACTCATTAAACCCATTAAACTTATTAAACCCATTAAACTTACAACACCCCCTTACTACTGGGTAGCTCGTAACTAAACACGTCGCGCCGAATGGCTTGGCGCAAGGCACGGGCAAAGGCTTTAAACACACCTTCAATGAGGTGGTGATTATTTTCGCCACGTGCCTTAATGTGGAGGTTGCATTGCATGGCTTGCGCCAGTGACTGAAATACGTGGCGGAACATTTCGGTCGGGGTATCACCTACGTATTCACGAGTGAAGGGCACGTTCCACTGGAAGTCTATACGACCGCCAAAGTCGAACGTAACGAAGGCATCACACTCGTCCATGGGCAATACGAATCCATAACGCTCTATACCTCGCTTATTGCCTAACGCCTCGCGCAAAGCATCGCCAAGGGCTATGGCTACGTCCTCCATTGTATGGTGTTCGTCCACTTCGAGATCGCCCTTACAAGTGCAAAGAAGCGAGATGCCTGCGTGATGGGGCAACTGTGCGAGCATGTGGTCGAAGAAGTGAAGCCCCGTATCGATATGTGTAGTGCCTTGTCCGTCAAGATCTACTTGTACGTGTATATCCGTCTCGGCCGTTGTGCGACGAATTTCAGCCGTGCGCTCGGTAGCCCGTAAGTATTCGGCCACTTCGTGCCAATCGGTCGTGGCCAAGGCTAAAACTTGCTGCTGTTCGTCATTGAGCAACGTAGCAGCCACCTCAGACGTTTGCAACAAAATAGCACGACAGCCTAAGTTGACAGCCAACTGCACGTCTGTGGCACGATCGCCAATCACATAAGAGTGTGCCAAGTCATAGTCACCCTGAATATATTCCGTCAGCATGGCCGTGCCGGGCTTACGAGTAGGAGCACCCTCGTGGGCAAAGGTGCGATCTATGTATTCGCGCTCAAAGTGAATACCCTCGCCCGCCAAGGTCTGCAACATCTTGCGGTGAGCTGGCCAGAAGGTGTCTTCAGGAAAACTCGGTGTGCCCAATCCGTCTTGATTGCTCACTAAAAGGGGCAAGTAGTCAGTGTTCATTACCAAGCGCAATCCGCCTATCGCGCCCGGCACGAATTCTAACTTTTCGAGCGAGTCAATCTGTTCGTCAGCAGGTTCTTTTATAATCGTCCCATCGCGATCGATGAAAAGTAGTTTTTGCATAGGAGTAAGAAGATTTTTTTCTCATATTGTCTTGTACGCAGGACAATATGAGGCCAATTCTGTCCTATACGCAGGACAAAATGAAAAATGTAAGAGATAATTCCTTTTTTGAATAGCCCAATCTTACTTGGAGGCGACGCGTCTTCCCCTGTTGAGGATTACTTATTGTCCCCCAATCAAGGTGTACTTTCCAACCATTTAGAAGGACTGAATGGCTTGCAGCAAGCGCACGTTTTCTTCGGGTGTACCAATGGTGAGGCGCAAACAGTTTTTGCAACCGGGGACGCGATGACGATTGCGCACAATAATGCCTTTGGCTACCAAGTGGGCGTAAAGGACATCTGCATCACGCACCTTTATTAATAGGAAGTTGGCATCGCTGGGATAAACGCGCACTACGCACGAAGCGGAGAGAAGGGCAGAGGATAAAGCTTGGCGTTCGCGAATGACCTCAGCCACGTGTTCATCGTGAGCTTCAGTGGCCAATCGCTGCATCACTTCACGCTGTGTAGGGCCATTGACATTGTAGGGATATTTCACATGAGCAAAGAGGGCGGCCACTTCGGGCGAAGCAAAAGCGAGGCCTAAACGAAGCCCAGCCATGCCCCATGCCTTTGAGAGGGTCTGTAAGACGACTACGTTGGGGTGATGACTAAGCACACTGAGCATCGAGCCCTTGTCCGAAAAGTCAATATAGGCTTCGTCTACTACCAACACGCCGTCAAAGCGTGTGGCCAACTGCTCAAGTTCGCTAAACGGAAAGGCATTGCCCGTTGGATTATTGGGCGAGCAGACCCACATAAGGCGGGTGTGTTCATCAACTGCACGCAACATGGCTTCTATATCAAGCGCATACGTATCGGCTGCGAGGGGAACTTCTCTTACATTTACATTATTGATAGCAGCAGCCACGCTATACATACCATAGGTGGGAGCAATGGCAACCACATTATCTTCGCCTGGTTCGCAAAAGATGCGGAAGCAGAGGTCGATGGCTTCATCGCTGCCGTTGCCTATAAATACTTGTTCGGGCTGCACGCCTTTCAATCGGGCTATGGCTTGTTTGAGTTCCCTTTGGTGAGGGTCGGGATAGCGATTTACCCCATTATTATAAGGACTCTCGTTGGCATCAAGCCAAACGGATATGTCGCCCCCTTGGTACTCATCACGTGCAGTGGAATAAGGAAGGAGACTTTTTATATTATCGCGTATATACATGATTTAGGGGGGATAGGGGGTAAAAAGTTTCATCATGTGGATAATTAACAAGACTAACTTTATAACCTTATAATCTCAAAATTCCCAACTTACTCCTTGCGTACTCTAACGGCTTGGGCGTGGGCGTGAAGACCTTCTGCCTCGGCCATAGTGACGATAGTGGGAGCAAGCGATTGCAAACCTTGTTGCGTGAGTTCTTGGAAGGTTATCTTGCGCATGAAGCTGTCAATGTTTACGCCACTGAACGAACGCGCCCAACCGCTTGTGGGGAGGGTATGGTTTGTACCAGAGGCATAGTCGCCAGCCGATTCGGGTGAATAGTTGCCGATGAACACGCTACCAGCAGCCGTCACGCCTTCGGCCATATCCCATGGGTGAGCAACGGAGAGAATAAGGTGTTCGGGAGCATAAGCGTTAGAGAAGGCCAACATCTCTTCACGTGTAGTTAAAATGATGATGCGGCTATGGCTCAACGACTGTTCTACCAATTCGCGACGAGGCAAGAAGGCGGTTTGACGCTCTACCTCTGCGGCCACTTGCTGCGCAAAGTCTACGTCATTACACACCAAGATAGCTTGACTATCGGGGCCATGTTCAGCTTGTGAGAGCATATCGGCCGCTACGTAGTCAGCGTGTGCCGACGCATCGGCCATAACCAACACTTCTGACGGCCCTGCAGGCATATCGATTGCCGTATGCGTGCTTACCAACTGCTTGGCGTGGGTAACGAAACGATTGCCCGGACCGAAGATTTTGTCCACTTGTGGCACACTCTCTGTGCCATAAGCCATGGCGGCAATGGCTTGTGCGCCTCCGATGCGATAGATGTGGTGTATGCCACACGCATTAGCGGCATAAATGATTTCGGGGGCGATATGGCCGTCACGACCTTGGGGAGTACAGAGTCCTATCTCTTTACACCCAGCAATAACAGCGGGGGCGGCCAACATCAATACAGTAGAAAATAGCGGTGCGCGCCCTCCAGGTATGTACAAGCCGACGCGCTGAATAGGCACGGCTCGCTGTACGCAGTGTACGCCCGCTTGAGTATCAACGGCTACGTCATGGGGCCGTTGGGCTTGATGAAAACACTTGATGTTGTGCAAGGCATTTTTTATAGCCTCGGCCACTTGGGGCGCAGTTTGGGCAGCCAACGCGGTGCGCTCTTCGCTGCTGAGTTCTATATCTGTTATCTCGGTATGGTCAAACTCATGTGCATAGCGGCGCAGTGCAGCATCGCCTTCTTGGCGCACTGCAGCTACGATGTGGCGTACGCTCTCTATTACTTTTTCGTCGTCTGGTACATTGCGCTCACACAAGGCGCTCCACGTTTCTTTCTTGGGTTGGTTGATAATTTGCATAACATCAAATGGTAATAATTTTGAAAGGCTGAACAAAAGAATAATGACGGGCTATCCTAATAATTCGATTTTTAGTTTTTTGGTTATGAGGTTATAAAGTTACATCACGTTGATAATCAACTATGAAGTCGTCTAAACTTTTATGAAGTTCAAGATTTGCCTTTATTTTTGAAGCGATTTTGGGCATTGAAGAGGGAGTGTAGCGAGCTACACGACCGATGAAAGGTCAAAAAGCGGTCAAAAAGAAAGGTAAAGATTGAATTTAGAAGAGATAAAAGTTTAAATCTAATCTTCGTCAGAAAAGTTTAGACGACTTCTATACGAACTTTATAACCTAAAAACGTAAAACCGTCGTTTTATGGTATCATGTTTTCAAGGTTCAGTACAAGGATACCTTCAGCGCCGAGCTGCTTGAGTTGTTCTACTTTTTCCCACAGTACGTCTTCGGCAATGACCACGTGCAACGAACACCACCCTTCGGCAGCCAAAGGCAGAATGGTGGGTGAACGCATAGCAGGCAAGAGTTGCACGGCTTCTTCAACGAGTGAGGTGGGAATGTTCATCAATACGTATTTATAACCTCTACTATTGACGATAGAGCTGAAGCGGAATTTGAGCTTTTCGATGTCGGCTAACTTTTCTTCGCTCAACCCTTGGTGGGCTATAAGAGCTGCTTCGCTATAAAACACCTCCTCTACCTCGCGCAAGCCATTCTGCACCAACGTACCACCTGAGGAAACGATGTCGAATATAGCATCGGCCATGCCCACAGCAGGGGCTATCTCTACCGAACCTGCTATCTCGTGTATGTCGGCCTGAATGCCTTTATCGGCAAAGAAGTGGCGCAAGACGGTGGGATAGGACGTAGCTACAGTGCGTCCATTGAACCATTCCAGTCCAGGATAGTCCACCTCTCGAGGGATAGCTAAAGAGATACGGCAAGCACCAAAGCCCAATCGCATCACTTCGTCAACGGCCATGTGGCGTTCGGCCACTTCGTTCAGTCCCACAATGCCAACATCGGCCACGCCCATGTGTACAGCTTGGGGGATATCGTCGTCGCGCAAGTAGAGCACCTCAATGGGAAACCCCTTAGCACGCGCCACTAATTTTCGTTTGCTTTGTGCCACCTCTATGCCTGCATCAGCGAGCAGTTGCATAGTGTCTTCATTCAATCGGCCTTTGGCTTGAATTGCTATACGTAACATTGGCTTTCGTGTTTCTTTTTGTAAGTAGTTTAGATTTTGTTATATCAAATTGATTGCAATATTCGGCATTTTAATTGATATATGCAAGTATATACAATAAAAAGATATATAAATGCAGATAAATTGCAGTTTATTGACTTTCATTTTGCATTGCGCTCGCCTTGCACTATCTTTGAAGAAGACAGGCTGCGGCTCGGCCATGAAAATGAAAGTTTTCTGACTTTCATTTTGCATTGCACTCGCCTTGCACTATCTTTGAAGAAGACAGGCTGCGGCTCGGCCATGAAAATGAAAGTTTATTGACTTTCATTTTGCATTGCACTCGCCTTGCACTATCTTTGCAAGTAAATAAAAATAGCAGCTTATGATCGTACATGTAGCAAACCCAATATACGACTCTGTGTTCAAATTCATGATGGAAGATGAACGTGTGGCAAAGACCATTCTTTCAGCACTTTTGAAAAAAGAAGTGCTGGCTGTCACCATTCGTCCACATGAATATAGCAACACCACGCGTGACTCGCTCTCGATGTTTCGCATCGATTTTGCCGCGCAAATTCGTGAAGATAATGGCGAAGAGCAACTCGTACTTATTGAACTTCAAAAAACGTGGCTCGACACCGAGACATTACGTTTCCGACAGTACCTCGGAGCACAATACAACTCGCAACGTAATATCAAACCCGACTCACGCAAAGGCTATGCTTATCCCATGATTGCCGTATACCTGCTGGGACATCGTGTAGGAAAAATTGAAGAGCCTGTCATTTATGTCAATCATAAAGCCTATGACTACAATGGGAAGGAACTAAAAGACAGCGAAAAGGAGCCTTTTGTTGAAAGCCTTATACACAACAGCATTATTGTACAAATACCCTTGTTGCGTGGACAAGTGAACAATAAACTTGATAAGGTGCTCAGCATTTTTGACCAAACCAAAAAGGACGAACTTGACAACCAGGTACTCAACATAGACGAAACATCTTACTCCGACGATGCCGACATGATGCACATCATTCATCGTCTGACTGCCGCTGCAGCCGACTCTGAAATGCGACAAGACATGAACGTCGAAGATGAGTATTTCAAAGCTATTGAAGACCGCGACACGGCCATCATGCAACGCGACAAACGACTTAACGAGCAAGAATCGCGCCTCAACGAGCAAGCAACTCAATTAAAAGAAAAAGATGGTCAACTAAAAGAAAAAGATGGCCAACTAAAAGAAAAAGAAACGATGCTAAAATCCATGGTGCAGGCCATGTTGCAGCAAGGCATGTCCGTACAAAGCATTGCACAACTAACGCATTGCTCTGAGGCGGAAATATCAAGATTTCTTGATTGCAGTAAATAAGGACAATGTGATTTCTTAAGATATTGCTGTCGTCCGATAAACGCCGAAGTACCTGTTTGTGCTTTTACACTTTAGGACTTTATCAGACTGCGGTTATTCTGATTATGGGCGGTTCTAACTCAAGTTTCAGCCCGCCCTTGTTAAATCCGAAACTTGAGTAATATATTCATGACAAAACTCCCGCTTACTTTCAACAAGTAAGCGGGAGTTTTTTTATTTATTCTTCAGTTTCATTCCATGCCGCAGCATCCCATCCAGCGTCGCGTTCGTTAGACAACTGATCTTCGCTACCCAACTCATCCTTTAATCCAGGAGAATTTGCTAACATAGCTTCGGGAACATAAGTATAAATCGTAGTCTTAGGAGACTGATATTCTTTCTTCATTGTTACTGTAAAGTTTAAGGTATGCAGACAAACACGCGGTTTGTCTGCATACAGAGATATAAGGTTTTATCGAATTACTTTCTTTCCGTTGATCACATAGATACCCTTCGGCAGTTCTTCAACATGGTTTACGTTGATGCGACGACCATTGAGGTCGTAAACACGTAATGTTACAGCAGGAGTAGCTGTAGCATGCTCAATACCTGTAATGGTTTGGTTGTTATCGAGGTCGAAGAGAGAGAAGCCTGTCAACTGTGCCGCTTGCAAAGTAGCAGGAATAGCCAAAAAAGCCTTGCCTCCCTTATTCATAAATGCGCCACCATTTTCCGCACCCCAATAGAAACCTATTTCAGTACCTGTAGCTCGGTCGTAAGAAAGTTTGTAGTACTTATCAGCTCCTGCTACATTGGTCATTTCATCGGTTAATGTACCATGCAAGAGGTTGTCTTCGGGAGCCATTTCAGTACTTTCGCTTGCTGATAAGTAGAAGGAGTTACCCTTACCACCCTTCAACAATACACCTGTTTCAGCTGGAATCACATCACCACTGTTATAGCGGTAGTCATTGCGAATGCCCTCACCATTGGCAGTTACCACTGCAGCCTTTACACCTGCAGGCACAACCAATGCCTTGTCGTTATAAGTTGTGAGATAGAAACTCTTGGCAAAGTCTGCAATTTGGGGATTGTATTTGGCTGCATTGTAGGCTGATTGCAAGGTCTCGTAAGTAGCATCCGTTGCTTTTCCTGCATCAAGTTCTGCCTTGGCTTGTTGCATAGCAGTATTCAATGCCGAACGTGTTGCCTTGCTAAGTGCTTCTGCTTTGCTGATACGTGTGTAAGCATGCAACTCACTCCAAAAGAAGAAAAGGTTGTCGTTAACACGCGTGTTACCTACGGTTTTTTCTACCGTCAAACGGATGTGACGATAAGCTTTACCAAAATAAAGGGGCAATAAACCTGTATTGCCAAAGTCGTAGTCGTAAGTACAAGTTTTGGTACCAAAGTCTCTCCAACTATTTTCATCTTCAGGTGTATTGGTAACTTCAATACGCAAGGTTACTGGACTACCATTGTCTGCATCCACTTGTCGTTTGCTATATTTCAGCGCAATTTGTTTATAGGCATCGTTCAAGTCTATTTGCAAGTAATGGAATACATCCATCAGGTTTTCTTCGCTCCATGTAGAATGGAAGAAGGTAGTGAAGTCATTATCAATAAGTGCTGCCAAAGAACCTTCTTTAGATTCTACAGCATTGGATGAGAGTTGCGAAGCATTGGTAATCAAGCCATCCTCTTTTGTATAAGGAGCTTCTTTATAACTTGTAACGGGGTAGATAGCCAATTCGCCCAAAGCAAAGTACAAGTTACCTTTGCTTTTATCCATACCACCCGTTTTCTCCACTTGCAAACGGATATATTGGTAGTCACCGCCCAATCGTACGATGGTCTGTCCGTTTTGTTTGTTGTCGTTGTAGTAACGCAAGAAGTTGCTATATCCACAATCCTTCCAACTTTCTTCGTCGTTGGGTGTATTGGTAGCAAACACATGGAACTGAATAGGATAACCCTTGTTGCCCGTAAAATTATAACGCTTGGTATAGTCTAAGAGCAAATCCTTGTGAGCACCCTTCAAGTCAATTTGCAAGTAAGCATAAGCCTTATCCTCGTTATTTGCATCCCAAGTAGAGTGGAAATAAGAGTTTTTATCACCATCTACCAAATTGCTAATAGGGCCTTCACCTGTCTCTTGCTTGTTGGTTGAGAGTTGGTCTGCAGAAATGAGGATATTGCTGCCTATGGTATAAGTAGGCAGAAGGGGGGAATAATCTGGAGTGTTATCAAGAATGATATCAAGAGAAAAAGTAAAATCTTCTGCTTGTGCGTAAAGCTTATATAAATCACTTAATCCTAATTGCTCATATACAGCCTTGCACACATTTTTATAAGCCTTGCTCAAGTTTGTGTTTAGTGCAAACAATTCATCATTACTTGCAGCTATAACACTTGCACAATCATCCACTTTTTGCAAATTTTTTTCTAAATCATTGCGCAAGTTCTCAGAAAGGTTATTATAAATTGCGTTGTGATTTGAAATCAATTTTTGAGCATTCGTGCTTGTTTTGTAAATAGTTCTTAGATATCGTGCGGTGTTATTATCTAAAAGAGTCCCCAAACTAGCACTGACCGCAGAGCCTTTATAATGAATGGTCAGGATTCCACATCTATACCATGTGCCACCTAGTTGTTTGTTAACATTAGAACCATTATTGTAGTACCCTAAATCAATCTCTAATTTGTCGCTAACAGCATAAATATTCATATTCTCTGTAAATACATAAGAACCAAATGTAACATGGTCAGATTGAAGAACAACGGTTTTAAGCGCACTACAGCCTTCGAAAGCAAACTTTCCAATGCTAGTCACAGAACTTGGAATATTGATGGAGGTCAAAGCACTACAGCCACTAAAAGCAGACTTTTCAATGCTAACCACCTTACATCCCGCAGCATAGCTCCTGATTTCTGCTGAGGTAGCACTTTTATCCTCAAGCCTTTTTACAGTAGCCGTTTTAGTAGATTTATCTAAATTGTAGATAATACCATCTCTTGTGTAGTCTTCCGCCCACGAGGGGAGCGTAGTCATAAAGCACACCAACAGGAATAGCCATTGGTGGATATTTTTTGAAAGTAAATTCTTTTTCATGTTTATAAAAACTTTGTTCTGTTTTTTAATGTTCAAGAAATGTTTGAACTTGTTTTGCAACAAGCTAAACATTGAATCAAGTTTTGGATTGAGCTAAGATAGACCCCATCCAAAACTTGAATTCAAACGTTAAAACACGCACACCTATAAGTACAGCCTTAATTGTGTTCGTAATACTTTATAGGGTTCTGAGAACCTTTGGCTACAACAATGTGCTTACCAATCAGTTCCTTACGTAAAGAGAGCAGTTCATCATACGTTTTTGGAGGAAGTTGCGAAGGTTGGCTGAAGAAATGACGCTTTTTACCAGGGTCATCGTAGGTGTTTTGTGCAAGGTCTATTTCCCATCTACCACGACAATAGAAGACGTCAACAATTATTCCGCGATAAACAGCTAAAGCATAGTCTGCCTTGTTGGCATGGTTAACATCAACAAACCAACTCTTGCGCGTAGCTTCATAGATTTGCTCATGAGTCGCATCTCTACTATAAGTACCATTGATGTTGATTGCAATAAAGTTTAATCCCATTGCATCAGCTTCTTGCTGTAAATCGACGTCCTCTGCACCACACTCACGGATGATTTGCTCAGTCGATGCAATGCCTCGGTCATCTTGACCAACCCCCTTCTGTAGATTGGTTAACGCGCTTATCTTGTGGTTTTGGAACAGCGGATAGGTAAGTAAGTCGATGAGCGTAGATTCAATTTCGTAAGCTACCTCCTCAGTGAGACCATAACGAATGATGAAGTGCTTCACCTCGAATGGTTTGCCATCGGCATCCAATGTAGCATGGATTGCACGAATTTGATCTAATTTCTCACTGGTACTGCACGCGTTTTTGTTTTCAGCTTCGGCAATGTGTTGAAAAACGCGGTTGCCCACACCTTTGCCAACATAAAAAATTTGGTCGGTGCGTGGATCTACCAATGCGTACACGTAGTACTGTAATTTCGATTCTACTTCTGGAGAGAATTTGTTATCCATAATGGTAAATTATTTGGATTGATTAAAAGATTTCGTTCTGTTGCATCTGATAATATAGGCTATGGCTCACCCAATATTACATTTGCATGTTACAAATGTAGTAAGGATATCACATTTACCCCCCCCGTTTGTATAATTTTTGTTAATGGACTAATTTTTAACGAACTATTGAATAGTACCTACTTCCTTTTAAGCGTTTCGGCTTTCTCTTTTTGAAATTTTGCATCAACCATTGACACTGAGAATATCTTGATTTATCTTCAATTTATACGAACTATAAATCTTTAGGTTTTATGGAAGCATTTTCATTTTTTCTTTGTTGTCCATAACACTATACTCTTAGATTCTGTCAATTCCTATATCCGTTTGCAAATATACGACACTTCCGTCTCAGCCTGTATTGTCCTTTTTATCCTATTTAAGATTCGTATGTTTTTTGTGCGCACAAATTGCTACTTTTGCATAACAAATGGGTAAGAAATACACCGCCAAGCAACGGGTACAGGAGAGTTTCCTACTTTTTCGCCCCATAGAAATACTGAAATTTTGCTAAAATGAAAGATAAACTGCTACACGCCATTGAAGAAAGAACCGGGCTTAAAATGCAACGCAACCACGACTTTGCGTATCTGAGCGAACTGCTGCTTGCCGAATGCCACGAATATATCAGTACTACCACACTCAAACGCATGTGGGGGTATATTCACGATCAGGAAAGCAAACCCAGCAAAAATACGCTGAACGTGATCGCTAAATTCTTGGGATTTGACAATTTCGCAAATTTTTGCAATGGGGGGAGTATTTCTGTAAAGGGGGGACATACGATTGCATCGCAGAGCGAAATGTTTTTCAGCAAAGCGTGCTTGCCTAATGAATTGCAGGTTGGTGACGAGGTGATAGTACGCTGGCTGCCCGACCGCAACTGTACGTTCCGGTGTATGGGCAACAATATGTTTGAGGTGACGAGGAGCCGTAATGCGCAACTCAGCGTGGGAGATACTTTCTGCTGCGACTTATTTGCCGAGGGGGAAATGCTCAAAGTGTACAAACTGACGCACGACGGCAAAAGCGACATGGCGTACCACGCTGGCAAGGCAGGAGGCATCAAGTTTAATGTGAAACGAAAGAATAAATAATTCAACTTTTGGATTTGGCAAGGGCAGGCTGAATCCGAAATTTCAGTTTATCTGCCTAATTGGGGGGCGGGTTTGTAACCCGCGGCTGCAGCATGTTGTAGATATTCAAAGCATTCTGCTGCTGCCGCGGGTTACAAACCCGCCCCCCAATTAGGCAGATAAATTGCTGTTTAAAAGTTGCGAATCTCTGACGGAATTTTTGTATTTTTGCTCAAGGCTTTGAGTTTTGAGTATTGTTTTTTATCACATCTAAGTTACTCATTTTCCTTGATATACGGAATAATACAAGAGAGACAAAGTTTGATACAATAAGGGTTAAAAATTAAGCATATCAAGAAAAACTTTTGCCTAAAAACGCAATTTTATCACATCTTCTTCGCTTTTTTTCGTGAAGGTAGTACCTTTGAAGCATAATCTTGGATTGGTAGGTTATTGGGACGTTGTGGCATGGGACGAGTTTGAACAGCAGAAAGGGCGTAACGTAGATGCTGTACTTATCGATACGATGCAGAACTATCTTGCTAACAAGTCGTTCAACCGTGGTAAGGGTACACATGAGGCAAGTGCATCTATGTCTTTTGTTGGCAACACAAAGCATACTGTGCCATATATGTTGGAGAATAGTCATCTGTTTGAGAGCATTCCTACTTCCTTCATCAAGGGTGCGTTCCTTGACCGTATGCATCTATACAATCCAGGGTGGAAAATCAAGATGTTGAAAAAGAACAGTTTCTCTAAAGGGTATGGTCTCATCATGGACTACATAGCAGCCGTGTTACATGCTCTGCGCAATGACGATTGCACAGCATTGTTGAATGATTATGCCAAGTTCGATGGTTTGCTTTCCGAGCGCGACCACCTTGCCATCTGGAAAACATTCTCTGGCATGATGAAACTCATCTATCCTGATGGTAAATAACGGATGAGGAAGCTAAGGAACTTATTGACTTTTCGGCAGAAGGGCGCAAACGAGTTAAAGACCAGTTGTACGTCATTGACAGCACTTTCTGCAGCGAGCCGGCGAAGTTTGAATACACATGGCTGAAAACTGGCGAGACCATAAAGGTGGAAACACTTGAAAATATCGAGCACAGGTCAATCCATACGATGGAGGATAACGATGGGCAGAATATGGATAAAAACGATGGACAGGAAAATAAGCACGAAACAAGAATGGCTGGTTCTCGGCCTCGCATAAAACATCTTGTAGCCAAGACTATATCCGTAAGAGAAAACCAGGGTGGGGTGACTTACAAAGACTTGTTTGGTGATTATTTGCGAACAGCAAAGGAAATCTGCATAACCGACCCTTTCATTCGCCAACCTTATCAGATAGACAATTTAGTGGATTTCATACAAATGGTGAAAGATGTGTCAACCCAGCAAGACACCATAAAAATTCATCTGAGCACGCAAAATGATGATGACGAGAAAGTGGCAGAGATGATAGACTCATTCAACGACTTGGCAGATGAGTTGCTGCCGATGGGTATAGAGTTCACTTACGACTTTAAGGCAGACCATGATCGCTTTATCAAAACAGATACCGGGTGGACTATAGCTCTTGGATGTGGCTTGGACATTTATGAGAAGTTCAACCGCTTCTCATTGTGCCGTTCCAATCAAAAGAACAGGCGTTGCAAGGCTTTTAATGTTTCTATTAACAAAACAGAAGATTACACGTCCAAAAAATATTGACGTGTTCGAGAATAACCCGAACACGCAATTAAATCTTGAGATAGTGAATAAAATATTTGGATTCGCTGCTGAAACAGTATAAAAAACAACATTTTTAAGTGAGCAACGAAATCTTAAATGAAAGAGCCGTGCGCAAGCACCTAAAAAGCCTCTGTAAGCCCTTTGTTGCATAAGAAAAAATCGTAACTTTGCAGTGCAAAACTTGCATTGTACACTTATAAGTGTGCAGATATAGGGTAAAACTTGCTCAAAAGAAGAAATTTAAGTCACAACACAAAATTATGAATATATCTTATAAATGGCTGAAAGAATACGTTGACTTCGACCTCACCGCACAAGAGGTGGCCGACGCGCTGACAAGCGAAGGACTTGAAGTAGACGGTGTAGAAGAAGTTCAAGCCATCAAAGGCGGACTGGAAGGATTGGTCGTAGGCCACGTCGTAAGTTGCGAGCCCCACCCCAATAGCGACCATATGCACATCTGTCAAGTCGACCTTGGAGGCGACGCTCCACAGCAAATCGTATGTGGCGCCCCCAATGTAGCAGTAGGCCAAAAGGTGATCGTAGCAACCATCGGTACTAAACTCTACGACGGTGACCAGTGCTTCACCATTAAGCGCTCAAAGTTGCGTGGAATTGAGAGTTTGGGTATGATTTGTGCCGAAGACGAAATAGGCGTAGGCAATAGCCATGACGGCATCATCGTATTACCCGAAGATACACCTGTAGGACTCAAAGCCGCCGAATATTACGGTCTGGAGAGTGACTACGTAATCGAAGTAGATATTACTCCCAACCGCGCTGATGCTTGCTCACACTATGGTGTGGCACGCGACCTCTACGCGTGGCTCGTTCGCAATGGCAAAAAGACAGCGCTTCACCGCATGGACGTCTCAGTATTTAAAGTAGATAATCACGAACTTAACATCGACGTTGAGGTAGAAAGCACTGAAGCTTGCCCTCGCTACTGCGCAGTAACGATCAAAGGATGTGAGGTGAAGGAAAGCCCCGAATGGTTGAAAGAGAAGCTCAATACCATTGGCCTACGTCCTATCAATAACATTGTCGACATTACGAACTACGTAATGATGGCTTACGGACAGCCCCTCCACTGCTTTGATGCTGATATGATAGAGGGTGGAAAGGTGATAGTGAAAGCCATGCCCAACGGAACAAAGTTCCAAACACTCGACGGCGTAGAACATACGCTCACCGATCGCGATCTCGCCATTTGCAACGCTTCAGCACCCATGTGTATCGCTGGCGTAATGGGTGGCCGTGGCTCAGGCACGTACGACACGACAAAGGATATATTACTCGAAAGCGCCTACTTCCACCCCACATGGATTCGAAAGAGCGCACGTCGTCATGGCCTTAGCACAGACGCCTCCTTCCGCTTTGAGCGTGGTGTCGACCCAGATGGACAAATCTATGCCCTCAAAGTGGCTGCTCTCTTGGTGAAAGAATTGGCTGGTGGTACAATAAGCATGGACATAAAGGACGTTGAAGCTTCAGGACTTGTTAAACACTTTAACGTTGACTTAGACTATAAGTACGTTCACGACCTCGTAGGTAAGGACATTCCCGTCGAAGTAATCAAAGAGATAGTCACTTCGCTCGAAATGAAAATTACAAGCGAAACGGCCGAAGGTATTAGCCTCGAAATTCCCGCCTATCGTGTTGATGTACAGCGCCCCTGCGACGTGGTAGAAGACATTCTGCGCATCTATGGTTACAACAATGTAGAGATACCCACCTCTGTCAAGTCAAGCCTTACAATTAAAGGCGATGTTGATCGTGCCAACAAGCTTGAGAATATCGTTGCCGAGCAATTAGTAGGTCAAGGTTTCCGCGAGATACTGAATAACTCACTCACTAAAGCGGCTTATTATAACGACCTCAAGGTATACACTGCTGACGAACTCGTACGCGTGCTGAACCCCTTAAGCAGCGACCTCAACGTAATGCGTCAGACGCTCCTCTTTGGAGGCCTTGAAAGCATTGCACACAATGTAAACCGTAAGAATAGCAACCTCCGCTTCTTCGAGAGTGGCAACTGCTACTATTACAATTCGAGCAAACACACAGCCGACCACACACTCAACGCTTATAGTCAAGCCCACTTCTTAGGCCTTTGGCTTATGGGTAATCACATAGAAGGCTCATGGGCACACGCTACAGAACCCTCAAGCGTATATGAACTTAAAGCTTACGTGATGAACATCATGGCACGTCTGGGTGTACATTTAGGCGGCTTAAAGGTAGTACAAGGCACAAACGACATCTTCGCCAAGAGCCTTGCCTTCACCGACCGCAACGGAAAGGTAATGGTAGAGTTTGGCATCGTTGCGAAAGCTATCACTGCCCAATTCAATCTCGAACAAGAGGTGTACTACGCTGAGATCAATTGGTCAATGATGATGAAGCACTTACAGAAGGGCCCCGTCTCGTTTAAAGAGATAAGCAAGTTCCCCACTGTAAGCCGCGACCTCGCACTACTCATCGACAAGAGCGTAGAGTTTGGCCAGATAGAACAAATCGCTTATGCCTCTGATAAGAAGTTCCTTAAGAAGGTAGAGCTCTTCGACGTATATGAAGGTGAGAAACTCCCTGATGGCAAGAAGAGCTATGCAGTCAACTTCGTTTTGCAAGACGAGACGAAGACGATGAATGACAAGCAGACTGATGCTGTGATGAAGAAGATTATTACTAATCTCGAAAAGCAACTTGGTGCAACACTGCGATAAGGCTATTATAGGTTAGAAGGTTATAAAGTTAGATCTACTGACTATCAGTGTAATCAAACTTTATAACCTAATAATCTTAAAGCTAAAAAACATATCATTAGAACAAAAAATATTCAAAATAGCAAATAAGGGTATTAGTACGTCTGCACATTTAATTATTTGCATAGTTACCCATGCTCTCATTTGCACTTTTAAATCACATACTCCTATGGGAAGAGCTTTTGAATACAGAAAAGCAACAAAATTGAAGCGTTGGGGCCACATGGCTCGTACATTTACGAAGTTAGGTAAACAGATTGCAGTAGCCGTAAAGGCTGGCGGTCCTGAACCCGAAAACAATCCTACCCTTCGTGCTATCATTGCCACTTGTAAGCGCGAAAACATGCCCAAGGACAACATTGAGCGTGCTATCAAGAATGCTTGCGGTAAAGACCAAAGCGACTACAAGACAATGACCTATGAAGGCTATGGCCCTCACGGTGTAGCTATCTTTGTCGATACACTTACTGACAATGCTACTCGCACGGTAGGCGACGTTCGCTCGGTATTTAATAAGTTTAACGGCAACCTCGGCACAATGGGTTCGTTGGCTTACCTCTTCGACCACAAGGCCGTATTCACTATCCGTAAGAAGGAAGGTCTCGACATGGACGAACTCATACTCGACCTCATTGACTATGGCGTAGAAGACGAGTACGACGAAGATGAAGAAGAAAACAGCGTAACCATTTATGGCGACCCTAAGTGCTTCTCACAGATTCAAAAACACCTTGAAGAGAACGACTTCGAAGTACTTGCTGCAGAGTTTACTTACATTCCTAACGACCTCAAGGACGTTACCGACGAAGAGCGCGAAAGCATAGACAAGATGGTAGAACGACTCGAAGAGTTTGACGATGTTCAGACGGTTTACACCAACATGAAGCCTGCCGAGGACTAAAGAAGGGAGGACGTGTTTGTCAGTAAACGTAAGAAAACTACTGAGGTTATAAAGTTAGAATAAAAAAGGGTAGATAGTTTAACTTACTCTACGCTGCCTTAATCAAAGGCATATAACTTTATAACCTCATTTTTTGCTTTATAACACGATATGAAACACATTGATTATCAAACACAAGGTACTTGCTCACGCTGCGTTCATCTCGACCTTACAGACGACGGCCGTATAGCTTCCGTTAGCTTTGACGGTGGCTGCAATGGTAATCTGCAAGGCATTGGAGCACTGGTAAAGGGCATGAAGAAGGAAGAGGTCATAGAACGCCTACAAGGCATTCGCTGTGGTAACAAACTCACCTCATGTCCAGACCAATTAGCCCACTGCTTACAGTCAATTGAAGAGGAACTGTAGTGAATGTGCAAATGCTTGAATGTAAAAATGCGTGAGAAATGCGTGAATGTACAAATAAACGCTTTGTAATTGTAAAACGAATAATTAAAAGCATTATTATATATTTGCACATTCTCACATTTGCACATTAACTTATCGTTCGTACTCTTCAGCCTTAATTTGCGTCTCGTACACCACAGAACCCGTTGTTTGCGAACGATACTCGTAAGCAAAGGTGACACGCTGGGCTTTTACCTCCTTATAGTCCGAATTGTCAATTAATCGCTGACGAAGCATATAATGGAGTAGGGTAGACTGCTCGCGATACAAAGCCTCGTTAGCAGCCGAGAGGCTATAATATAGGGTATAGGTCTTACTCTGAGGACTGTATGCTACGCTGTCAAGCCGTGTGCCAGCCTCAGGCTCTTGCGGACAATTGTTTTTGGTAAATTCTTCAGCCTCATGCTGTAGACGTTCGTCAAAATTCATTTGACACGACGCTGAACTTAAAGCACAGATAACCAAAGCAAAAATGGTTTTAATGGTGTTGATTTTATTCATATTTTTGTGATTAAATATTGACATCTAGAATCTTCACTCTAACAAAGGAAGAAACCCTATTGCAGCAAAAGTAGAATAATAATGAAAGAAAAGCAACAGATAAGCCCCAAAATATCAACAGAAGAGGCGCAAAAGCGGGTGGAACAAGCCGTTGACAACTTTATGCAAGGCTATAATTGCTCGCAAAGTGTGGTAGCCGCTTTTGCTGATTTATACGGTTTTACGCGCGAACAAGCACTACGTATGTCAGCCTCATTTGGTGGTGGCATAGGGCGTATGCGTCAGACGTGTGGTGCAGCTTGTGGCATGTTTATGTTAGCTGGCCTTGACTGTGGAGCGACCGAAGGATCCGACCGAGCTGGCAAAAGTCATAATTATGCCGTTGTCCAACAATTAGCCGAAAAGTTTAAGTCGCAGACAGGGTCCATAATCTGTGCCGAACTTTTAGGGCTCAGAAAACCTGAAGTCTCGTCCGAGGCTGAAGCTCGTACAATGCAGTATTATAAAAAGCGCCCATGTCCGCGCATGGTACGCCTTGGTGCCGAACTCTTTGCAGCTTATTTGATGGAGCAACAGAAAGTGAGTGAATGCTAATAATATCCGTCATAATATGCATTGCATTTTGCTCACTCGTAAAAAGAAAAGAATCAGTGTTATGTTTAATAGCATTCTAAGGCATTCGTATATTTACTCATTAATATATTGGCAATTAGCTCATTAGTTCATTAGCACATAATCACATAATCACATTAGCATGATAGACAGAGCAACCATACAACGCGTGATGGACGCTACCGACATAGTCGACGTGGTGAGTGAATTCGTGACCCTCAAAAAGGCAGGTGCCAATTATAAGGGTTTGTGCCCCTTCCATAACGAACGTACCCCATCGTTTAGCATTTCGCCAGCTAGACAGATGTATAAGTGCTTCTCGTGTGGCAAAGGTGGCAATGCTGTTCACTTCTTAATGGAACTTGAACACATGACCTACCCCGAAGCTATTAAATGGTTAGGACGAAAGTATGGCATTGAGATAAAGGAAAAGGAACTTACAAACGAAGAAAGACTTCAACAAAATGAGCGCGAAAGTATGTTTGCCCTCAACGAATGGGCTTGTAAATACTTCGAGAAAACACTGCACGACACTGTAGACGGTGTGGCCATAGGTATGGCTTACTATCGTTCGCGTGGATTTAGAGACGATATTATCAGAAAGTTTTCGTTGGGCTACTCGCTTGAACAGCGCGACGCGTTGGCACAGGCTGCCCTTTCGCATGGTTTTAAGAAGGAGTATTTACTCAAAACGGGATTGTGCTTCGAGACGGAGGATAAACAAATCTTTGATCGTTATCGTGGTCGCGTTATATTCCCTGTTCATAGCGTTTCGGGGCGTGTGGTAGCCTTTGGTGGCCGTGTGTTGAACACAGAAAAGCAGAAAAACGTTGGTAAATACGTCAATTCGCCCGAAAGCGACATTTATAGCAAGAGCCACGAACTTTATGGACTCTATCAGGCCAAAAGCGCTATTGTAAAGCATGAACGCTGCTTCTTAGTTGAAGGATATACTGACGTAATCTCTATGCACCAAAGCGGCATAGAAAATGTGGTGGCTTCGTCTGGTACTTCACTTACGGAGGGACAAATCCGTCTGTTACACCGATTTACGAATAATATAACGGTGCTTTATGACGGTGACGCGGCTGGTATTAAAGCCAGTTTGCGAGGCATTGATATGTTGTTGGCAGAGGGATTGAACATAAAAGTGCTGCTACTGCCCGACGGTGATGATCCTGATAGCTTTGCACGTAAACACAAGGCTGAGGAGTTTCAGAAATACATTGATACGCATCAGGTGGACTTTATCAAGTTTAAGATAGACTTGTTGATGAGCGATGCACAGAGCGACCCCTTGAAACGTGCTGAATTGGTGACAAACGTGGTGAAGAGCATTTCGGTTATCCCCAATGAAGTGGTGCGCCAAATGTACATTCACGAATGTGCCACCAGTCTGAGCGTTAGCGAAGAACTTATTGTTAATGAAATAAATAAGCAACACCGTGCGAAGCTGCAGGCTGAACGTAAAAAAAACGAAGGCAATGCTACAGACGACGCACATGCTGCCGACGAGGCTGCGGCAATGGCTGCTGATGAAGAGCGCATGCAGCAACTCATGTTGGGCGAAACGGAGTTAGCCGAGGAACGTATGTTGGTGGCCCTTATCGTACGTTATGGCGATATGCCTATGGACGTTGTTGACGCGGCTGAGGACGTGGCTGAAGCAGATGCAGAAAAGGCAGCGAACCAAACGGAGGTGAGCAATGCGGCTTTGCAACAGATAAGCGTGGCGCACTACATTGACACTGACCTACAAGCGGACGGACTCATGCTACACAATGCAGTCTATAAGCAAGTGCTCAGTGAGGCATTAGCCCACGTAGACGAACAAGGGTGGAAGGCACTCCCCTACTTTTTGAATCACCCTGACCCTCGCATTAGTAAACTGGCGGCTGATGTGGGACAAGATGACTTTGTGTTGAGCAGTAAGCAGCGCGACCTCTACGTTGAGGAACAATATAGGCTTGACAATGTTGTGCCTCGCATCTTACACGACTATAAGCACGCAATCGTAAAGGAACAACTCAAGCACTTGCTGACAGAACTGCGTAACCCTCAACTCATGAATGCCCCCGAGAAGGCTAAACAGCTGATGCGACAGTATATGGAAATAAGCCAGATAGAACGCGAACTAGCCAAACTCTTAGGCGACCGCGTTGTACTGAAATAACGATTTGAGCTGATTAATGCATAAAAACCTGGCAAATGTGCGCATTTTATAATTAAATTACACATAAATTAAAGTTTTTGTGTACCTTTGCCCAAAAATTATAATATAGAAGAGCAAAAGGAGATAAAGTAATAAGATCCCCCACCCCTTTTAGCCTCTTTACATTCAAAGTAAAACAAATGGGAATTTTACAAGACAGATTAGCGAAGTACACACTTCCGCAAGAATATAAGGCCAAAGGTGTGTATCCTTATTTTCGTGCCATTGAGGGCAAACAAGGAACCGAAGTAGAAATGGGTGGTCACCACGTATTAATGTTTGGTTCGAATGCCTATACGGGTCTGCCAGGCGATGAACGCATTATTAAGGCTGGCATCAAGGCTATGGAGCAATACGGCTCAGGTTGTGCTGGTTCACGTTTTTTGAATGGTACGCTTGACCTCCACCTGCAATTAGAGAAGGAATTAGCTGAGTTTGTAGGCAAGGACGATGCACTTTGCTTCTCAACTGGCTTTACAGTAAACTCTGGTGTAATTCCTGCTTTGTTAGGTCGTGAAGACTACTTAATCTGTGACGATCGTGACCACGCTTCAATCGTTGACGGTTGTCGTCTGTCGTTTGCTCAACGCTTAAAGTATAAGCACAACGATATGGCTGACTTAGAACGCAAGTTGCAAAAGTGTGCTCCTGAGGCTGTGAAATTGATTGTAGTAGACGGTGTGTTCTCTATGGAAGGCGACTTGGCTAACTTGCCTGAGATAGTTAAGTTGAAGCACAAGTATAACGCAACAATCATGGTGGACGAGGCTCATGGCTTGGGTGTATTCGGTCGACAAGGACGCGGTGTGTGTGACTACTTTGGCTTGACTGATGAGGTAGACCTTATCATGGGTACTTTCAGTAAGTCGTTGGCTTCAATCGGTGGCTTTATAGCAGCTGACGAGAGCATCATCAATTGGTTGCGCCATAATGCTCGTACCTACATCTTCTCAGCATCAAATACGCCTGCTGCAACGGCTTGTGCCTTAGAGGCTTTGCACATCATTCAGAACGAGCCTGAACGCATTGAAGCTTTGTGGGACGTTACGCGCTATGCATTAAAACGTTTTCGCGAGGAAGGCTTTGAAATTGGTGATACAGAATCACCGATCATTCCCCTTTACGTACGTGATACAGAGAAGACTTTCATTGCTACGGCACGTGCTTTTGACGAAGGTGTGTTCATCAACCCCGTAATTCCACCTGCTTGTGCTCCTCATGATACATTGGTACGTGTAGCATTGATGGCTACTCACACGAAGGAACAGGTAGATCGCGCGGTAGCAGCATTAGCTAAGGTGTTCCGCGAATTGGATATTATCAAGTAAGTTTATTGATAAGTAGACAAATTTCAATATGTTGACGGGTAAGTTAGTCCCAAACCGTATTGAAAAATAAAAAATGAGGAAAAGTTCTATTTTAGAGCTTTTCCTCATTTTTTATTTCTCTATATGGTTTGGATGGAATAATTACGGTTTTATGTTATGAAAGTCAGAACTTGTAGGTGATTGGAACATTTGTAAGTGAAATGTCGGTAGAAGAACGATTATACTTTCTATTCGGCTGGCAGCAACCTCTTCGTAGTCAACGAAATTGGTGTTGTTAGTATACAACCAAATCTCGAGCGGTAAGCCGTTCGGTGTGGGGTTAAGTTGTCGTACTAGTATCCATTGATCTTGTACGATATCTTTGTCCTTTTTAAATAGCTCGCTAAGGTGGTGTCTATATAATGTAAGGTTGATGTTGGTATTATTTGTTATGTCTTTCTGAGAAAGCAATTTATCAGCTATAAGCGCTTCGATTTCAGAGAGCGAGAGGCTTCTTATGCTTTGTACATCAATATATAGAGTACGTTTAATGCGACGTGCTCCTGTGTTGACCATAGCATTCCAATTTTGGAAAGTATCGCTAACGAGCGTATAGGGCGGAATGGTAGAAATCGTATTGTCAAAATTCCTCACTTTAACCGTAGTAAGCGATATTTCCTCAACTTTGCCATCAATGTCAAGTTTTTTAATGGTAATCCAATCGCCAACTTTAAGCATCTTGTTCAGCGAGAGTTGTATGCCCGCCACCAATCCCAAGATTGAATCTTTAAAAATCAACATTAACACTGTGGCTGCAGCACCTAAGCCTGCAATGACGCGTATGGGATTGTAGCCGAATAGCAGCGAAATGGAGACGATAGCTCCTAAACATATGATGATTAAGCGAATGAATTGTAATATACCTGTTAGGTGATACTCCTCGTATTTTTTAGCAAGTGCAACGGATAGGTTTTTTAGAAATGATGTAACAAGCAGCGTCGCACAGATCGTTATGTAAACTTGTAAAGAGTGAGAGATGATAACGTAAGTGATAGAAGTCGTGATGTTGTCATAACATAAAGGCAATAAGATGTACACTAATATGCAGGGAAATAGTTGACTCGTAGCGCTTAATACGGGGCGGTTGACTAGATAATCGTCCCATTTCGTTTCTGTTTTCTCAACCATTTGGAGTATGACGGGCATGGCGTATTTCCTGAAAGTCCAAGCAATGAAATAGCACAGTAAAAGGAGTAGCGCAATTACTATAATTTGTGCGAGACGGACGCTATTAGCTGCTGAAATGTTACACTCAATGAGTAATGTCTCGAGTAAATGTCTTGCAAGATTGATCATTGTAGTATAGGAACAAGAAACCCCTCCGCTTATCGTTGCTTTGAATGATTAGTGGAGGGGATGCTATTTTTTGTATGGTGTAAAAGATGTCAAATGTACTATAGTAGTTAAATAGGACTTGACTTCTTATACATGAATTTTAGTTGGCAGAGGTAAACTCATCAAGGAAGCGTACATCGTTCTCAGAGAAGAGGCGGAGGTCCTTTATTTGATATTTAAGGTTGGTAATACGTTCAACACCCATACCAAATGCATAACCTTTGTAAACTTTGCTATCAATGCCATTCGCTTCGAGCACATTGGGGTCAACCATGCCACAGCCTAAGATTTCTACCCAGCCTGTTTGCTTGCAGAAGGCACACCCCTTTCCGCCACAGATGTTGCAAGAAATGTCCATTTCTGCACTTGGTTCTGTAAATGGGAAGTATGAGGGGCGCAAACGGATTTTTGTATCGGGACCAAACATTTCACGTGCAAAGGTAAGCAATACTTGCTTAAGGTCGGTAAAACTGACGTCTTTGTCGATGTAAAGTCCTTCGACTTGATGGAAGAAGCAGTGAGCACGGGCAGAGATGGCTTCATTACGATAAACGCGACCAGGGCACAATACGCGAATAGGCGGCTTAGAGTTTTCCATTACGCGGCTTTGTACTGAACTTGTGTGCGTACGAAGTACAATGTCGGGGTGTTGCTCTACGAAAAAGGTATCTTGCATATCGCGAGCGGGGTGATCCTCGGGGAAATTAAGTGAAGAGAAAACATGCCAATCGTCTTCCACCTCGGGACCATCAGCAATAGAGAAGCCTAAACGTGAAAATATATCAATGATCTCATTCTTAACGATAGACAAAGGATGACGTGTGCCTAATGTAATAGGGTAAGGCGTACGTGTAAGGTCTAAGTCAGAATGGTCGTCTTCTTTTGTAGCAAGGCATTGACGTAATTCGGTAAGTTTGTCTTGTAATGCAGATTTTAGCTCATTGAGCTTCATACCAATTTCGCGTTTTTGCTCTGGAGCAACGTTACGAAATTCACCCATAAGGTCGTTTACTACACCTTTTTTACTAAGGTATTTAATGCGGAGCGCTTCAAGCGCTTTCTCGTCTGTGGCTTGTAAGCCTCCAACCTCGCTTAATAAAGCTTGTATTTTATCTATTAACATCGCGTTATTGCTTATTTTTAATGCAAAGATAAATATTTCTTCTTAAATATGTACGTCTTACACAGAAAAGGCTTACTTTTGCCACTCAAAATAAAGGTATTTATGATGAAAAAGTTCTTTTATATGCTTGTGTGTGTGCTGCTTTTTGCTTCATGTACAAGCGGAAAACCAAAAGAAGAGGCTGCTGGAAAGAGTGATAGTTTAGCTTCGGCGTTAGATACGTGTACTGCTGATAGCGTTCCTAATCCGCCTAAGGCTGCAGACGGTTTGTTTGATGATTTTATATACTCTTTTATGTGTAACAAGCGTTTCCAATATGAACGGATTATATTTCCATTAAAAAATGTGGTTGATGGTGTTAATCAGCCTATAGCAAAGGGGACGTGGAAGTTTGATCATTTATATGAGAAGCAAGATGTATATACGCTTGTGTTTGACAACTCGAAATCAATCAAGGCAGAAAAGGATACTTCACTGCATCATGTGGTTTTCGAATGGGTTTACCTTACGCAGAGAAGAGTGAAACAATACGTTTTTGATAAGATGAACGGACAATGGTTCCTGACGGCTCTTGATACACACAAAATGAGTAAGAACGTTAATAGTGACTTCTATGAGTTTTATGCTCAGTTCTCATCAAATCACAAATACCAGTCGAAGCACATTCTTAATCCGTTCCATTTCAAGACTTATGATTATGAAAACTTTCAGAGTATAGAAGGATTGCTTGATGTTAATCAGTGGCCTGACTATCGTCCTAAGTTGCCTTCGGGTACTATTACGAACATAAACTACGGACAAGGTTACGGCAATAGCCGTCGACGTGTCCTGATGATTTGTAGTCAGTCTGGCGGTATGGGGTGTTCACTCACTTTCGTGCGAAATGGCAAGACATGGATGCTTGAAAGATTAGAAAATTAAATCATTGAAAACCAACATACTAACCAACTTTTATTAGAGTGTTAGTATAAAATATATTACCAAGAAATGTATTCGCTTTTAACACATAATACATTTGGCATTGACGCTAAGTGTACAGACTTTATTTCGTACCAAACAGTAGAGCAGCTGAAATCAATTACTTCAAGTTTGAAAGGAAAACGCTGGCTTCAAATTGGTGGCGGAAGTAACCTTCTCTTTGTTCATGACTTCGAAGGAGTTGTGTTACATTCTGAAATAAAAGACATAGAGATAGTAAGACGTAACGGAGAATACGTGTGGCTTCGAGTTGGCGCAGGGTATGTATGGGACGATTTTGTAGCCTATTGTGTAGCGCATGGCTATTATGGCTTAGAGAACCTTTCGCTTATACCAGGTGAAGTCGGAGCCAGTGCTGTGCAAAACATTGGTGCCTATGGCGTAGATGTTGGTCAATATATAGATACTGTAGAAGCGGTTGAGGTGGCGACAGGCAATGTTTACCAATTCAAGGGCGAAGAATGCCGCTATGCCTATCGTAGCAGTGTGTTTAAGCACGAGATGAAGGGAAAGTATATTGTGACGCATGTAATTTATCGCTTGTCGTTAAGTTTTGCTCCCGACTTGTCGTATGGTGCAATCAGCCGCGCGTTACAAGCGAATGATATTAATGCAGAGGTAGTTACTGCACAAGTTCTACGAAATGTGATTATTGATGTTCGCCGTTCAAAATTGCCCGACCCTGCTGAGATTGGAAGCGCTGGCTCTTTCTTTATGAACCCTGTGGTTAGTCAAAGCAAATTCGAAAGTTTGCAACAACAATATCCCGATATGCCTCACTATGTTGTTGACGAAGGAGTGAAAATACCCGCTGGCTGGATGATAGAGCAATGTGGTTGGAAGGGAAAACGTGTTGGTAATGTAGGCGTTTATAGTAAGCAAGCGCTTGTACTTGTAAACTACGGAGGCGCGAAGGGCGAGGATATTGTCCAACTGAGTAATGCGGTGATTGCAGATGTAGAGCGCAAATTCGGTATAACGCTTCACCCAGAGGTCAATTTTATAGAATAAACAGAGATGTTGCTATGCCGAAGTTGATATTTTTAGGTACGGGAACAAGTACGGGTGTGCCACAGATTGGGTGTAAGTGTGAGGTATGTCGTTCAAATGATACTCGTGATAAACGTTTGCGCACGTCGGCACTATACATAGGTGACGACGGAAGTCACATCTTAATAGACTGTGGTCCCGACTTCCGTGAGCAAATGTTACGCCAGTCTTGCGACTCGATTGATGCAGTGTTGCTCACACACGAACATTATGATCATGTGGGGGGAATTGATGACTTACGTCCCTTTAGTTTCGAACACTCATTGCCCATCTTTACAAATCAACTTTGCGCTGATAATTTGCGGCAGCGATTACCATATTGTTTTACTAAGAACAAATATCCTGGAGTTCCTAATATAGAACTTATTACTTTAGATCCTAAAGATAGTATTCTGCTTGGTAATCAAACTGTTCAGCCAATTCAAGTGATGCATGACTTGATGCCGATTTACGGCTATCGCATTGGACAAATGGCGTACATTACAGATATGAGCCACTTGGTAAAAAACGAAGATGAGAAGTTGAAAAACTTAAATGTACTCATCGTTAACGCGTTACGAATAAATCCACATCATTCGCATCAAAGTTTAGATGAGGCCTTAACCTTTGCCAAGGCAATAGGAGCGCGCGAAACGTATTTAATTCACATGAGCCACCAAATAGGTTTGCACCGACGTATCAACGAAATTTTGCCTCCTCATGTACATTTGGCTTATGACGGATTACAGATAGAATGGTGAGGTCGGTTTCCAAAAAAACTGTATGAGAGCAGGAAAATGACGCTGTAATGCTTATTGACATTTCGCTTTTGGCATTCTTTCAGTGCTGAAAAGCTGTATGCAAAGAACTTTTTTTGTAAGTTTGCATTATAAATTAAGAAATAACAAATATGATGTGTGCAAATACGATCTATTAGCACACACTATTTGCAACCGATTTATGAGAAAGAAAGCAATCAAAATACTTTGGAGTACTTATGCTGCGCTTTTGCTACTTGGCGCAATTATTGTGCTTTGTGTAGAACAAGGTTGGATTGGCTATATGCCACCGATAGATGAACTACAAAACCCTATAAGTAAGTATGCCTCACAGGTGATAAGTGCTGATGGTAGACTTATGGGCACATGGTCGAGAAGTGAAAACCGCGTATTTGTAAGCTATGGTAATATTTCGCCACACATGTTTGATGCATTAGTCGCAACTGAGGACGAGCGCTTTTATGACCATTCAGGCATAGACGTTCGCGCTGTGATGCGTGCTGTCGTAAAGCGTGGTGTAATGGGACATAAAGAGGCTGGTGGCGGTAGCACTATTACGCAACAATTGGCAAAGCAACTCTATTCTTCTTCAGCCGAATCGACCATGCAGCGTTTAATGCAAAAACCTGTGGAATGGATTATCGCTGTAGAGTTGGAAAGACATTACACAAAGGAAGAAATCCTAACGCTTTACCTTAACTACTTTGACTTTCTACATAATGCTGTAGGTATAAAGACTGCAGCAAACGTTTATTTTGGAAAAGCTCCCAAAGATTTAACCTTGACGGAGTGTGCTACGCTTGTTGGCATGTGTAAAAATCCCTCTTATTTTAATCCCGTGCGCGAACCAGAGCGTTGCCGCGACAGACGCAATGTCGTGTTGCAACAAATGGTAAAGGCAGGAAAACTCTCTGAAACGGAATATGCCACGTTAAGCGAAGAGCCGCTAAAACTTAACTTTCATCGTATCGACCATAAAGAAGGTATGGGAGCTTATGTGCGCGAGTATCTACGCCGTATAATGATGGCTGAAAAGCCAGAACCTTCTAATTATCATGCTTGGCAGCGTCAGCAGTTCTATGAAGACTCATTGATGTGGGCAAACGACCCCTTGTATGGATGGTGTAAGAAGAATCAAAAACGCGACGGAAGCAATTATGACATTTACACTGATGGCTTAAAGGTTTATACGACCATTGATTCTCGCATGCAGCAATATGCAGAACAAGCTGTCTATGCGCAAGTAGGAAAGAACCTGCAACCGAAGTTTGAGGCAGAACGACGCAGCTCGCCCAACTTCCCCTATAGTGCAGACCTTAGTCGAAGCGATGTAAAGCGTCGTATAAAGAGAGCTATCAAGCAGTCTGATCGTTATCGCATGATGAAGTCGTTGGGCGCAACAGAGGAGGAGATAGATAAGGCTTTCCATACCAAAGTGCCAATGACAATGTTTACCTATCGTGGTGAAGTAGACATGACGATGACTCCAATAGACTCCATATTATATTATAAGAAGTTCTTACGCTCGGCATTGGTATCAATCGATCCGATGACGGGACAAGTGAAAGCCTACGTTGGAGGTCCAGACTTCTCGCACTTTCAATATGACATGGCTATGGTAGGACGTCGCCAAATAGGTTCGACGATGAAAACCTTTGTCTATGCAATGGGATTGCAAGGAGGCTTAACACCACGTACAACTATACTGAATGTACAACGCAACTATGGAGGTTGGTGTCCTCGTAATAGTAGCAGAGCCTCATATGGTGCTCATGTAACATTGAAATGGGGCTTAAGCCGTTCAAACAACTGGGTAACCGCCGGCCTTATGTATCAAATCGACCCTACGGGGCAAGCACTTGTTCGCGACCTTCATGCTTTGGGTGTGGCAAATGACAATATGCAACCCTCGTTGCCCTTATGTTTGGGTACGTGCGATATTACGCCAGCCGAATTGGCATCTGCCTATACAGCATTTGTGGAGAAAGGTATACGTCGTGCCCCCTTGCTTGTTACGCGCATAGAAGATAGCGAAGGAAATGTAGTGGCAGAGTTTTCCCCTCGAACCAATGAAGTCTATAGCGAAGAGACGGCATATAACATGATAGACATGATGAGGGCTGTTGTTGATGAAGGTACAGGACGTCGCTTGCGTTCTACCTACGAAATGAAAGGCCCGATAGCAGGTAAGACCGGTACAACAAACAACAACTCCGATGGTTGGTTTGTTGGATGTGTACCTCAATTAGTTACGGCTGTGTGGGTAGGTGGTGATGAGCGCGACATTCATTTTAATTCGACGGCTTTAGGACAAGGTTCTGCTTCGGCTCTGCCCGTGTGGGCGCTCTATATGAGACGCGTCTATGCCGACAAATCCTTAGGTTACGACCCCGAGCGAGATTTTGATCGTCCTGTCTCTATGCAGGAGACAACGCATCGCCATGCTGCTTCAAGGGGAGGGAGCGAGAATGAGGAATCTGTCGAAACGTCTACTACAAATAATGAAGCTACTGAGCCTGTCAAAAAAGCGAAAAGTAAGTCAGCGGCTGAAAAATATTTTGAATAGGAACGTGCTGAGGCGTCACGCGATGATTGTGCGTTGATGCGTGCTTATGCTAATAGGCAGTGACGCTTTCAATTTCATAAACGAATAATGATAGTTAGATTATAAGGTACTTAACATGATGCAAAGAATATATATATGGGCGCTTATAAGTGCCATGTCAGTGTCAAGCGCTTGGGCGCAAAAGATTGTTGTAGGATCTGTTACGTTGAAAGATGGTGGCATTTATACGGGCGAACTCATAGGTGGTAAACCAGGTGGGAAGGGCCGTGTCCAATATGATAATGGTGACACTTATGAAGGGTCTTTTGTTAAGGGACTTCGACAAGGCGAAGGTACATTTACTGAAGCCGACGGCTCTCGCTATGAAGGAAACTGGACAAAGAATGAGCGTAACGGCAAAGGGACTTACTATGCCGTAAATAACAATCGCTACGTTGGTACATGGTATCGCAATCAAAAAGAAGGATTTGGCAAAATGTACTACTATAATGGTGATGTATACGAAGGCCAATGGAAAGACGATGTACGCAATGGAAAGGGAACCTACACTTACAAAAGTGGAGCTTATTATAAAGGCGATTGGGTGAACGACCAAAAGGACGGTAAGGGTATTTTTGATTGGAATGACGGTTCTAAGTACGAGGGCGCATGGTTAAAAAATCAGCGTAACGGTCGCGGTACATACATCTATGCTGACGGTGACTATTATAATGGCGATTGGAAAGACGACATGCAAGACGGCCGTGGAATCTATAAGTTCCGCAATGGCGACGTGTATGAAGGACAATATATAATGGGAGAACGAACGGGGGAAGGCTCGTTTCGTTTTGCCAACGGCGACACATACGTTGGCAATTTCTTGAATGGTGAGCAAAGCGGTCAAGGCACATTTCAATGGAAAGGCGTTGCTTCATACACTGGGCAGTGGCAGCACAATATGATGCACGGTCACGGTGTGTACAAATGGAAAAACGGTGATGAGTATAATGGAGAGTGGAAGAATAATCGCATGGACGGCGAGGGAACGTTGCGTTTTGCTGCGGGAGGACGTTTTAAAGGACAATTCCGCGAAGGCAAACGTGACGGACGCTCTGTTGAGATACGTGCTGACGGTACACGTATAGATTGCACTTATCGTGATGGACAAAAGCACGGGAAATACAAAGAGTATGATGCCAATGGTAATGTAACGAAGCAAGGAGAGTACTCTAATGGACGTGTGGTACAATAGACTCACTGTCTTGTAAGTGTATGACAAGCCAAAGAGTATAGGAATACGCAAGTAAGAAACCTATTAAACTAAATATATCATGAAAGCCACAACTTCAACAAAAAAGAAGGCGGTAAAACGTGTATCACGTCCGCGACAATTAAAGATTGTTAGAGACGACGAATGGTTGCAACCCTTTGAAGCAGCCATACAAGGGCGACACGAACACGTTAATAACAAAATAGCTGACTTAACAGGTGGAAAAGGCTCGCTAAGCGACTTTGCTGATGGACATCTGTACTTTGGTCTACATCGCACACCACGCCAATGGGTGTTGCGTGAGTGGGCCCCCAATGCTACTGCCATTTACCTAACGGGTACTTTCAATCAGTGGCAAGAACTTCCCATTTATGCCTTAAAACGCATTGATGAAAATGGCACTTGGGAATTGAAATTACCAGCCAAAGCATTACATCATCTCGACCTTTACAAACTATCAATACATTGGGACGGCGGTCAAGGCGAACGTGTGCCAGCTTGGGCAACACGTGTAGTACAGGACGAAAAAACAAAAATATTTAGTGCGCAGGTGTGGCACCCTGAGCATGCTTATGAGTGGAAAAAGAAAACGTTCCGCCCAAAGCGTGGCCCTTTGTTTATATACGAGTGTCATATAGGCATGTCGCAAGATGCTGAAAAGGTCGGGACATACAATGAATTTCGCTTAAACGTTCTTCCGCGCATTATTGCCGATGGCTACAATTGCATTCAGATAATGGCCATTGCCGAGCATCCCTACTATGGAAGCTTCGGCTACCATGTAAGCTCTTTCTTTGCCCCAAGTAGTCGTTTCGGTACGCCAGATGAACTTAAGCAACTCATCGACGAGGCACATGCAGCAGGCATTATGGTGATTATGGACCTCGTGCATAGTCACGCAGTAAAGAATGAGGTAGAAGGACTTGGCAATTATGCTGGTGATCCCAACCAATTCTTCTATCCCGGCAGCCGACATGAACATTCAGCTTGGGATAGCCTTTGCTTTGACTATGGGAAGAATGAGGTCGTACACTTCTTGCTTTCAAACTGCAAGTATTGGCTGACAGAATTCCACTTCGATGGTTTTCGCTTCGACGGTGTCACCTCTATGCTCTATTATAGCCACGGATTAGGAGAAGCCTTCTGCGGTTACCCCGATTACTTTAACGGACATCAGGACGATAACGCTATCTGCTATCTAACGCTTGCCAATCTTCTCATACACGAAGTGAACCCCTCTGCCATCACTATAGCAGAGGAGGTAAGCGGTATGCCAGGCTTAGCAGCGCCCTTTAAGGACGGTGGATATGGCTTTGATTATCGTATGGCTATGAACATACCTGATTATTGGATAAAGACGATTAAGGAACGCCGCGATGAGGATTGGCACCCGTCGTCTATACTATGGGAACTTACCAACCGCCGCGCTGACGAAAAGACGATTTCGTACTGCGAAAGCCATGACCAAGCGCTCGTGGGCGATAAGACGCTCATCTTCCGTCTGATTGATGCAGATATGTATTGGCATTTTAAGAAGGGTGACGAAAACTACACCGTACATCGGGGCATCGCCCTTCACAAAATGATACGCCTTGTCACGGCATCAACTATTAATGGTGGCTACTTAAACTTTATGGGCAATGAGTTTGGCCACCCAGAGTGGATAGATTTCCCACGCGAGGGGAATGGCTGGAGCTATAAGTACGCTCGACGCCAGTGGAACTTGGTTGACAATCACGAACTCTGCTATCACTATTTGGGCGACTTTGACAATAAGATGATACATCTATTGCGCAACGCTGAGGGAGATATACGAAAGTTCCCTGTGCAAGAGGTATGGCATGACGACGGCGACCAAGTGTTAGCCTATATGCGTGGTTCCTTGGTCTTTGTGTTCAACTTCTCGCCCAATCGTTCTTATGAAGGGTATGGCTTCCGTGTGCCAGAGGGCGCTTACGAAGTAGTGTTGAATACAGATGCTACAGAATTTGGCGGAAATGGTTTAGCAGATGACACGGTATGTCATTTGACAAACTTTGATCCGCTTTTGGCTCGCGAACACAAAGGTTGGCTGAAACTTTACCTACCAGCTCGTTCGGCCGTTGTACTCTGCAAGAAAAAAGAAACAAAAGAGGAGAAAACCAAGAAGTAAGCGTAACCAAAATCATATATCGTTTATTATTGGTGTCCGATAAAAATTCGAGTCTTTCGAAAAAAATAGGGTCGATTCCATTTTGCTGGAGTCGGCCCTTTTGGGTTATTTTGATGCAACTGTATTGCCAACTGGGGCATCGAGTTCCAAGTTGGCAATGCCGACGCGAATCATTCAAGTAAACATCCCCCCTGATATTTTTTCTTTTTTTTTGCTTATCTGGGGGTAATTTATCTTTGCTCTTTTTAATACTCATTAATATGTAACTTGTAACCACATTATTATTGGTTTTCAATGAGTTAGGCGGTTACAAGTTACAATTTGCTCATCTTATAAATGAGGCGAGCAACTTAAGTTTTGCTCCCGACATAAATGTCGGGAGCAAAAGTTTGGGTAGCAATTGCTTCAGTTTTACAATCGTTTGAGTCCAGCGAACTTGAGATACGGCTTAATCTTGGAATATAGGTGAAATAAAATGCTAAAATAATTATAAAATTGCGACGAAGATAGTCTATTCTTAAATATTCGTCATTATCTTTGCGCTGAACACAATAAAAAAGATAAATGATGAAGGATATAAATCGCATAAAAGTCGTGTTGGTAGAGAAAAAGCGGACAAGCAAATGGTTGTCTGAGCAGTTAGGAAAAGATCCTGCAACTATCTCCAAATGGTGTACTAATACCTCACAACCAGATTTAGTAACATTGACAAAGGTAGCATCTCTATTGGATGTTGATGTTCGTCAGCTTATCAATAAAACAAAAAGTAATACCGCTGATGATTGAAAATCATTAGCATAAAATGACTAATAATGAATTCTAAAGCAAAACCATTCATCAAATGGGTTGGTGGTAAAGGACAACTCATTGAACAACTGGAGCAAAAGCTTCCGGCTGACTTTGATAATTGGGAAAATGCGACATATATAGAACCATTCGTTGGCGGTGGTGCTATGTTGTTTTACATGCTGCAACAGCATCCTAATATCAAACGTGCAGTAATCAACGACATCAATTCGGACTTGATTACTTGTTGCCGAACTGTACGTGACAATGTAGAGCGACTGAATCCTTCTTTGCGTGACATACAAGCAGAATGTTACGCTTTGCCAGACATGGAAGTCTAAAAAGTCAAGTTATGAAAGCTAACAAAGTTGATATTATCATTCCCGTTTATAACGTAGAAGCGTATTTACGACGTTGTCTGAACAGCATGCTTGCTCAGACATATACGCATTGGCGTGCCATCTGTGTGGACGATGGTTCTACTGACGGAAGCCCTGCCATACTTGACGAATATGCAGCTAAAGACTCGCGTTTCAAGGTAATTCATCAGGAAAATGGCGGATTGTCGCATGCCCGCAATGAGGGTATGGCTGTTGCTGATGCCGAATACGTTATGTTTGTAGACTCCGATGACTTTATACATCCGCAGACTTTGGAGTTAGCAGTAGGTCTGATTGAGCGTGACGATACTGATATGGTGAGCTGGTATCGAGACTCTTTCTACAGAAACGTACAACTTAAACTGATGCGTAGGTTTAAAGTAAATACTGACAAAGCAGGTGCTTGGCGTTCGCCTTTCAAATACAGGCTTGGCAGAATAAAGACAGTCGTGACGGACGACGCATTGAAATATGCTTCCGACTGGAATCAACCTGAACAGAAGTTTGCTATAAAGCATTGTTTTGTGTGGCGTCATCTGTTCAAGCGTTCACTTATAAAGGATGTGAAGTTTATAAAGGGAATGAAGTATGAGGACATTCCTTGGTGGTCGGAACTATTGATGAAACCAATTAAAACGACTGTAACGCAGTTGCCACTGTATTATTATTATGTCAACCGTAAGTCCATATCAAAGTCGATTAATGAATTGGAACGTCTTGAGACGCTCTTGAACGGACTCTCTCTAATTCAGAAAATGTATCAGGACAATGGTGATATGGAACGTTTGCAGATGTGGAGCCATAACATTAAGTGGGCTATTCTGGTTAGGGGAACCAAAGCTTTGGCAAGAATAATGGTCAGTCCTGATGCCGACAAACTTGTGCATTACATCTCAGATATGGTAAAAACAGGATTGTTTGACAATTGCTACAACCCCAGTAGAACTTAAAGCTAAAGAAGCGTATTATACAGTGGCTGCAGGACAGAAATTCTGTTTGTAGAATACGAATCGCATATATTAAACCGGAATGGCGGACTCCCGTCCAACGCACAGCCAGCCTTTTAGTTGTGGGCTTGTTGCTGCGCGTCGGACGGGAGTCCGCCGTTCCGGTTGATTGCTGTATTTATGTTTGCCCTTCCTCTCTTTATTTCTCGAACTCCGATTTTTTCGGAAACTTGCTTTCGAGGAAGTCGATTGCAGCCTTACGATCGACATCGTTAGCAAACTCCGAATCATTCATGCAGAAGAAAACGGGATTGTATCGCTCAAACTTTTCGTAGAGTTTGTGGTTGTCAATGTGCAGACGGAACGAATGTTTATGTGATACGTAGCGCAGATGCCCCTTCTTTTCGGCAAGAGCCACATAAGAGTATACGCTTCGCTGTACGTCGTCAGCTGCACGAACATGGTGCGGTACCATTGGACTGAACTCCTTCTCAAACTTACGGTTTGTGAATGTTATGGTGCTCTTCAGATACGAGTCGATGTTGTGATGAGGCTTGCATCCGTAGTAAGTGCCGTAGTATTTCTCTACAAGTTCGGCTGCATTTCTTATAATTTTAAGATACATGCTCAATGGTTTGCCCTTAACATTGTCTCTAAACCATAGCGCCAGCTTTCGGAAAGGTTTGCGGTTCATATACAGTATAGGCAGTCCGTCGGCTGCGAAGAATGTAGCCGGAGTGATGGGCTGGTTTATATACATGTCGTCGTTGGAGAAGAGGAAATGCTCCGATAAGCCTGGTATCTTGTCGAGATAGTGCTCTATCAATGTCGAGTTGAAGCAAGGCAGACTCTCGGCAGGCATTATCTCCTTGTGGTCAACCACTTGAATCTTGGGATTTTCAGTGTTGAGCCATTCGGGCTCTTGGTCGTCTGTCACGATGAATATCTTGCGTATCCAAGGCGCATACATCTCTATAGAGCGCAGACTGTATTTCAGTTCGCCGCTGTCAGCATAGCGTCCTTTGCAGTTTTCTTGTCGTTCTGTGGGTCGTCCGATGCACGCGTCGCGCTTAGCTTGCCACTTCGGGTCGTTGCCGTTGACCCATAGATATACCAAGTCTATATCCATATTGATGTTTCTTTACTGATTTTCTACAATGTGTTTTATATCCGGGTAGTGTTCGCATACAGCGTAAAACGCCTTCACGTTGCGGTCGACACCAGCCTTGAAGTTGCTCGTTTTGAGTGAGAGTTCCTTCGGTTTGCCGAGTCCGCGCGGCTTGTTGCGTCCGAACGGTACTGGAATGACGGGATAACTTACGGCATAATGGTTGATGCGTATAATGTCTTGCTGCGGTGTTCGTTGTCTGAAGTTACGGGTGATGGGGTTGCCATGCGAGTCGGCAGCCTTCCCTTTGATTATAACCAATAGTAAGGCTAAAAAGAAAGGTGCTCATTTTGAACACCTTAACTATCATTTGTTGTCGATATTAATCATTGTTTATCACGACTTATTTCCCGCTTTAGAATGTTTGTAACGTTTTACAATCGTTTGAGGCCAGCGAACTTGAGCAATAGATTCTTGATGCCCACTTGATCAAATTCGACGCGAACCTTGGCATTGTCGCCACTGCCTTCTACACTCACGACCTTACCCACACCAAAGCGGTTGTGACGAACGACTGCACCTTCGGGCCATGCGGCTTGGGTGGCAGCATCGGCGGTTGTATCGGCACCTTTCTTACGTACGAAACCTGTGCTTACGTAGCCGTAAGGCAAGGGGGAGGTGGTGATGTGAGAGGGCGAAGTTGGAACTTTTTTTGTGTAGTTGTGCTTAGCGCTTGAGTGGCGTGAGCGTAACTCGCCGTAGCCTTGATAGCCTGCTTCATAGTCGGTATCGCCTTTGGCTGTAGTACCACTGTATTCGTTATAGGCAGGTTGGCTATTCTTATATCCCATTGACGAACGGAAGTCGTCTTCTGACTGTCCACCAAAGAAGCTCTCGAAATCGTTGTTGTGAGTCGCACTGTATCGTTGGGCTTGACGACCGCCACCATACGATGATGCTGGTGAGTTTGCACCGTATCTGCCACTACCCCACTTGCTTTGCTGTGCGTTTGAACTGAAGCTGGGAGCAGAGGATGCCGTGTCCTGACGTTGAATATAGGCTTCGTCTATCTCGTCGAGGAAGGGGCTGGGCTCGGCAAACTGTAGCGACCCGTAGCGAAAGCGCGTCTGTGCATAGCTCAAGAAGCAGTATTCCTTGGCACGCGTTACGGCTACGTAGAAGAGGCGGCGCTCTTCTTCCATCTCGTGGGTGCTCATCTTGGCCAATGAGGAGGGGAAGAGGTCTTCTTCCATACCCGTGACGAATACGGCTTGAAACTCGAGGCCTTTGGCTGCGTGAATTGTCATGAGCGTGACACGTGGCGTTCCGTCGTCGCGTGTGTCAGCATCGGAGAGGAGCGATACGGTCGAAAGGTATTCAGAGAGCGATACGCGGGTACGTCCCTCTTCGTCGCGTGCTTCCTTCTCAAGGGTTTGGATAGAGGCTAAGAGTTCGTCAACGTTCTCTTGACGAGCCGTATTCTCGGCCGACTTGACAAGGGTAAGGTCTACACCAATACCGCTGCGACGTATGATGTCGCGCACGAGGTCTGAGGCTGTAACCTTATCTAACTGTACGCGGAACGACTCAATGAGTTCGCAGAAGGCGCTAAGCTTGTTGATAGCCCCCTTGTTAATCTCGACATCATAGGCTAAGGGGTCGTTGGCCACGGTCCACATACTTACGTCATGGGTTGCTGCCGCCAACTGTACCTTTTGTATCGTTGTAGCTCCGATGCCACGCGCGGGATAGTTGATGATACGACGGAACGACTCTTCGTCGTGAGGATTGGCTATTAATCGGCAGTAGGCCAACGTATCTTTTATCTCCTTGCGCTGATAGAAGGACAGGCCACCGTATATGCGATAAGGAACGTTAGCGCCTTGTAATGCCTCTTCGATTACACGACTTTGGGCGTTGGTGCGATAGAGTACTGCCACTTCGTTATAGGGCACATCTTTGCGCGCGTGTAGGCGGGTTATGTTGGCTACGATTTTGCGCGCTTCTTCCTTGTCAGAAGCGGCCGAGAAGAGCGTGATGGGGTCGCCTTCGGCCCCTGCAGAATATACGGTTTTGGGTATTTGGTGTTCGTTGTAGCGTATGATGCTATTGGCAGCATTGACAATGTTTTGCGTTGAACGATAGTTGCATTCAAGCTTGATAATGCGTGCATTGGGGTATTGCTGCTGGAAGTTGAGTATGTTAGAGATGTCGGCACCACGAAAACTATAGATACTTTGTGCATCGTCGCCCACGACGCAAATGCGTGATTGGGGGTTGGTGAGTAGACTCAGTATCTGATACTGTGCCATGTTGGTGTCTTGATACTCATCAACGAGGATGTACTGGAAACGTTCGATGTAGCGCTGGCGCACGTCTAAGTGGTCGCGAAAGAGAAGGTAGGTGTTGAGCAGGAGGTCATCAAAGTCCATAGCTCCAGCTGCGCTTAAGCGTTGCTGATAGATGGTATAAATCTTATGTATCTGTGCTACTCCCTCCGACCTATCGCGACTTATGATAGTGCTTTCGGCTGCATACTGAGCGGGAAGTATGAGGTGGTTTTTGGCCTCTGATATGTGGCCTGCTACAATGTTTTGCTTGTATACCTTTTCGTCTAATCCAAGTTCTTTGGTGATAGCTTTGATGAGTGACTTAGTGTCAGCGCTATCGTAAATGGTGAAGTCCTGTGGGTAGTTGATTACCTCGTGTTCTATGCGCAAAAGGCGCGCAAAGATGCTGTGAAACGTGCCACTCCACATACCGCTTAGGCTGATGTCTTGGCATATCTGTGAGATGCGTAAATTCATTTCGCGTGCGGCCTTGTTGGTAAAGGTGAGCGCGAGTATGTTCCAAGGGAGTATGCCGTGCTGAAGGAGATAGGCTATTTTATAGGTGAGTACGCGGGTCTTGCCCGAACCAGCTCCTGCTATAACCAATGAGGGGCCGTCGAGATAGGTGACGGCTTCGTATTGTGATTCATTGAGTTCGGAACGGAAATCGGTGGGTGTGGACATGGGGGGATAATGTGCTATTTTCGTTGCTTATCGAATTGTAGTTTTCGCTCGTAGAATTGTACTTTTTGACAGGCTTCTTCGAACGAGGCGCGTGTGCCTTGCGAACTGTCGTGTTGCATGAGGCTATCGACTCTCGCCAAGTCGAGTTGGGCTTGTCGTAGTTCGACAGAGTCCATGAGCAAAATGCCTTGCTGACGAGCCGTGAGGGCAAGGTAGCAATCGTGGCGCATGGCCTCAATACTACTCTTGGCGGCTTGACAGTTGTCTTCTTTTAACTGCTCACGTGCGGTGGCTAAGCGTTGCTGCGCGATAGTTTCCATTTCAGCACGGTGTGTGCTATATTGTTCACCTTGCTTGTCATTCTGTTTGTTGCACGATATGGGTAGAAGTACAGCTGATAGGAGTATGGCTATGGTAAGGAGGTGGTTGATGCTTGGCATATTCAGCGTTTTGTTTTTTATCTGTCAGCTCGTTCTGAGGGGTGCGGTCTAAAAAAAGGTTAGTACTTTTTTAGGACGCCCCTCTTTATTTATACGCTACTTTATTTGTTTTAAGAAATATTTGTTGCAGCGGCGGCGCTCACTGTCAAAGAACCACCCCCACTTATTGAAGAACTTGATAAGCGAACCGATAAATACGAAGAAGAGTTTAGGGTCTTTGCTCGCCCCGTTGCCATAGTCGTGATATACTGATACGAATGGATAGTATAGGGTGCGGAAGTAACGATGAATGCGTCGCGTTATGTCGGTATCTTCAAAGTAAAGGAAGAAACGCTCATCGAAGAGTCCACAACGCTGTAAGGCCTCCATTCTGAAGGCAGCAAAGCAACTCGAAACGTGACCAACTTCATAGACGCGGTCGTTGCGCATGGGGCGCATTTCGAAGTGTTGCATCCACCGTTCGTGGTGGGTGGGCATGAGCTTGTATAACTTGCGCTTAATGAGCAAGAAGGGGGTGGGCATGAGTTTGGGCAAATATTGTATGCGCCCATCGGGATAGTAGACGCGTGGCATCATTTCGCCTACATCGGGATTCTGCTCCATGTAGTTGACCATTGGTGTAACGACGTCTTCGGTAAAAGTAACATCGGGATTGACTACAAAGTGGAATTGACTATGAAGTCGTTCAGCTTGACGAATAGCCCAATTATGCGCTTTGCCAAAGCCCACATTCTCTTGCATGTGCTTGTAGCGAATGCAAGGGTCGAGTTGTTGCAGTTGTACTGCATCATCGGTGGGCGAATTGTCAATAACGTAGATAACCTTTTCGCCTTTATATCGTAACAACGAAGTTATCACCTCTTTGAGTTCGTCAAGAGGTTGTCGATAGACTACGATTGAGAATGTTACTTTGCAAATAGTATATGTTGATGACATTGTTTATGCTTGAAGTTGGTGACGCGCTGCACGCTTGTTGAGCCACATGATAAAGAGTGAGAACAGTGCAACGTCTGTTGCTATAATAATAGTTGCCGATGCTTCAGCATATAGGAATGTGGCGTTAATGGCACAAAATAGGAGTTGTAAGGTGAGTATGAGCACTAATGATTGGTGCATGGTGAAACCTGCTTGTAAGCACTTGTGGTGAATGTGCGTCTTGTCTGGGTGAAACATGGGTTTGTGATGTAACAAGCGCACTATTGCCACACGTATGGAGTCAAAGCAGGGGACCAGCACTAACGTGTAGGGTACGATGAGTGGCAGAGGAGAATGGGCACTGGCTTCGAAGCCAATAAACGTGGGCGACTTAAAGTAGCTGATAGCTAAAAAAGCTATGGCGTAGCCAAGAGTTAAGCTACCTGTATCGCCCATAAAAGTCTTAGTGCTTCGCTCGACTGATCCAAATAGATTATACAACAGGAAGGCTATAATTGCTCCAGCAAGCCCTGCGCAATAGAGGGTATAGAAGACTATTTGGTGTTGATAATACAGCACACCGAATAGTACGATGGCTATTAACGAAAGGCTTGAGGCCAAACCATCGATGCCGTCAATAAGATTGATAGCATTAACAATGAGTATCGAAACGAATACGGTAAAAGGATAGGCTACCCAAATGGGGAGTTCGTATAGACCGAAAAGGCCATAAAGATTGTGTATATAAAGTCCACAAAAGGGCAAGAAAAATGATACCACGATTTGTATCATAAACTTAACGCTGGCTCGTAGGCCAAAAAGGTCGTCAAGCATGCCAATAAGATAGAGGAGAAACATACCAATAACGATGAGCATCGTCTTGAGCGTTACGGGGATATCTATACCTTGGTCAAAGATGTTGAGTGCAACCACCGCGCCAGATACTCCGATGAGCATGGCGGGGGTGAAGAGGGTTCCACCTAAGCGAGGTATCTTGTTATGGTGTACTTTACGTTCGTTAGGTAAATCGTATATGCCTTTGCGCTTACATAGCTTGAGCAATAGGGGCATTACGCCTACTGTTACGCCAAAGCTCAGCACAAAGGTGATGATTAAATATAGTATCCAAGAATGATTCATTACTCAATATTGTAGGTTGATATAGACTTAAACGCTACTATAACATTTTTATTGCAAAAATTTATAACTTTTTTGTTTTAGTATCGTGCGAATGGTCATTTCAACATGCAAAGATAGTGCAAGGCGAGCGCAATGCAAAATGAAAGTCGAAAAACTTTCATTTTCATTGCCGAGCCGCAGACTATTTTACTGAAAGGGGATAGGGCGCCCCATTAGAGCGTAAGGATATCGTCTAATGATGTGATAATGTGTGAGGGGAGCGTTTCGTCAAACTGTTTAGGTTCCCACTCACTGCCTTTAAACCAAATGGTTTGACAACCAATGGTATGCGCTGGGATGATGTCTTTGCTGAAGCTATCGCCTACGGCAATGCACTGCGACGCATCACATTGCGCAACATCTACTCCTAATTGCCAAATGGCGGGGTCGGGCTTGCGTATGCCTACTACTGCACTCTCAATAATGGAGTCGAAATAATGGTCGATAGCATAAGTTGAGAGCACTTGATGTAGGTTACCATAGAAGTTGGACACCATGATAAAGCGGTGTCCACGTTGCTTAAGTTGTTCGAGTACTTGTGCTGATTGCTGAATATGCTGACGAGCAAAGTCATCACAATAGGTGGCTAAACGTTGAATAGTTTGTTTTCGGGTGGCGTCGCTGTCAAACTGTATCAAAAGAAGTGACGTCTCAAGGTAATGCAGTTGTATTGTTATCTTTTTTTGTAGCAAGGTAAAGAAGTTGTCTTCAGGCAATATAATTCGTTCCTTAGCTAAAGCTCTTTCGCCTGTAACGTATGCTTCGCGCAGTTGTTCGTCAGCTATTTGATAGCCTATATGATGATAAGCTGCTTTGAAAACGTAATACCAATGAGTGGCAGCAGTGTCGAGTGTGCCACCATAGTCAAAAAGGAAGGTTGACATGGAAGAAGGGGAGTTTAATAAGTTATGAGTTTAATGAGTTTAATAAGTTATGAGTTTAATGAGTTTAAAGAGTTGAGGGATGTCATGCTTCATCACTTATCGTATGATAGTGAGTACGTGTATAGGAAACTCATTAAACTTATTAAACTTATTAAACTCTCTTAATCGTGCATAATCTTTTTGTTACCAACCTTTACGAGGCTAACACCGATGAATATCCAAACGAGTTCGCGCACACGTGTGTAGAGGCTGGTAATGATACCTATACCTGGGGCTGTAAGTCCGAGAATTTTGACAATGAGAGAGAGGCCGCCCTCGCGTGCTCCTAACTGCATGGGGAGGAAAAAGAGCAGATTGCCTATCAGAGAAGAGAAAGCCAATACTAAAATGGCATCCCAGAAGCTGAGGTTTACGCCTAATGAGAGAAGAATGAAGTAGTATTCGAGGGCATTGATGACACGTGCCACGTATTCGAAGAGCAGTGACTGATAGAAGGCACGCGGCTGCGAGTGGAGGTAGGCAATATTGTCGTCCACCTTTTGCATATCGTCAGCATGCTTGTCGTAAAACTTACGTGCCCACTTCTTGGCAAAAGGGAGGTGAAGCAAAGGTGTAAAGAGCTTTACGATAACTCCCTTCTTATAACAAAGATGAAAGACAAAGAGTACGACTACTAATACAACGGTAAAGATCATGAACAGCGTCCAAAGGAAGGCCGTCATCTTCTCAGTATAAACAATGGCAAAGAGAACTGCTGCTGAACTCCACAGACAAATGTGAGAGAGGATGTGCATCATTGAATATAACACTACTGACGACATGGCGCGTGGCACTCCGATGTAGGAACTGAGTTCCATAACACGATAGGGCCCTCCACCAAAGCCAAAGGGCGTGGTGTAACTAAAGGCAAATCCCGAAACAGTAAGCTTATAAGCGTGACGGAAGGAGAGATGTTTGCTGTGTGTGCCACTATTGACGATTATTTGAAATGCCCACGCGTTGAAGGCATATACAAATATCCATACGCCAATTACGGCAGGCAGATAGAGTCCGGCACGGAGTAGATGGCTATAGAGTTGTGTGTAGTCAACGTCAAAAGTGAAGAGCATTACGATGATAGCCGCTACGCCAAATAATAGGAATAAATTACGGTAGAGTGGTTTCACGTGAATGTTTTGTTTGTTTTAGGTTGGGAAGGATGTAAAAAGGGGTTAATACTTGCCTTGTTGCAACTCTTGCGTTAAACGTTGGCAAAGGCTTTCGTGCTTGGCGCGCATAAAAAGGAATAATAGGCCCATTACAACTATTTCGAACACGAAGTAGAGCCAAGGCTGACCTAAGAGCAATACAATGTAAAGCACAATGGCACGTGTGTTGAACGTAAGTATGTTAGCATACTTAATTAAGGGAAGGCTTCCCTGACGAAAGGCTTGTGCTAAGGTTGTGGGTACGGGGGCATCGCCAAAGCGCTCCATGATTTGCTTACGGAAGGCTTGAAAGTGTGGCGTCATTTGCTCTTGCGAATGGGTGTAGTTGCCATAGAAGTAAAGAAAGACCAACCACATGCCATCCTCCTTCCAAGAAAGCGACTTTAGCTCCTGACGCAACTTTACAGAATTGTCTAATTCACTACCCGACTTACCTTTAATAAAGAAAATGTGAATATTGCGATAGTAGTCGGCCAAAGCGCATTGCTTGCCGTGGAATATGAAACCCGAAAGGGCAGCTAATAGCCATATCCACACACCCCACTTTATGGTTGTGAATGGAATGTCGGTGGCTTGGAGACGTAGACAGATAGCAGCGTAAATAGTGAAGAACCATACGTCGCCAGCAAAACCATCGAGTATTCTGCCCCAACGCGTCTTCTTACCCGTCATGCGTGCTAACTGTCCATCAGCGCTGTCGTAGAGATTGGCCCAGACTAATAGCAGTATGCCAATAATTGTATACGTAAGGTCGGTAAAGTAGAACATTATACCAGCTGCAGCACCTAAGATAATGCTCAGAATGGTGACTACGTTGGGGTGGATGTTGAAGTGGTTGAAGAAGCGCGCCCATAGCAATCCTAAGGGGCGCGTGAAGTGTATGTCTAACCATTCTTCGGTATCTTGCGACTTGAAGGTAGATTGTAAACGGGTGGTTGTATTGCTTTGATTTTCTGACATTTTAGTACAAGTAAACTTTTAGCAAATAGGCTATAATGAATTAAAAATTAAAAATATGGCTAATACGTTCGGCTATGGCCTTTGCTGCTTCACGACGACAGGGTGAAAAACTGGGCCAGTCGTTAAAGTCGATGATACGGAACTGTCCCGTCGAGGTGATGATTGCATCACCACCATAAACGGTCATGCCTGTAAGTTGGGCTGCTTCATCGGCCGTCTGCTTAAGGGCAGACTCATTAAAGTTGAAGTGAGATGGCTGACCATTCGCCTGTTCAAGTCCGAACTTTGAAAATCCGTTTGCGCTTTCGGTAGGATAGCTGACATGGAAGAATGCTGTGCCCTCTACGCCGTAGAACTTCACAAGGTCGCCCTCGATGTGTTGTTCTATTACATAACTTGCAATGTTGCTCTCACGGAACCGCTTTATAACTGCTTGATATTCGGCCTCACCATTGACGAAACTGACATCTCCTTTCTGCTGTGCACAAGCATCAACACGCTTTACCCAAAAAGGGTAAGCAATACGCGGTGTAACAATTTGTGAAGAGGTTAATTCACAAAGTTGAATATGAGGCAAGGGTAGGTCGTGCTGCTGAAGTAGCTGAATTAGGCTACCACGCGAGAGATGTAAAAGGCGGGTGGCAGCGTTGATGACAGGCAATCCTAACTGCTCGGCTTGTGATAAAATAGATAACACATTGCGACCTCGTGCCATTGAGAACACGAGGTCATAATCTGCCAAGTCAACTTCCGTGACAAGGTCTTCAGAGATAATGTCGACAGCATATCCTTTTCTTTCCAGACGACTGGTTAAGGCTGCAAAGATAGCGGCATCACGTCCTTCAGAATTGGGGCTGAATTGTGGCGCACGGCTTATGCCTAAAATGTGCTGTTTCATGAGTGTTGTTGCAAGAAGTTTTCAGCTTTAACAATGTCTTCGATATGGTCGACGTCGAGTATCTTTGTAAAGGGAAAAGCCTTCAATTTTAGTCCATCGCTCACAAGCGCACGCTGGAAATTACGCATACGACTCTTTCCTTCCTTTAGACAAGTTGCAAGCGTCTGAAGTGCGTTGGGACGTAGGCAATATATGCCACCTGAAATGTAGCGGTCGCCCTCATCGGTATCGTGAAAGCCCGTAATGTGCAATTGTTCATTGGTGGCGACGTAAAGAGGCTTCTCGTCGTCAATGTAGTCAGTTACTGCCATGCAGCCGTCGTACTGGCAGTGTGCGAAGTAATTGATATACTGAGAGAACTCCTCTTCACAAAAGATTGTGTCGACCGTAGTAAGACAGAATGGGCCGTCAGATAAGTAGGGAGTTAACTCGGCAAAACTGTGCATAGAACTGGGCGTGCTTTTTACGACCATGCGAATGTCGTCCGCCTTTCCTTGCTGCTTGAGCTGCAAGATGTGTTGCTCGGTAAGAGGATTGAGCGTATTGACAATTATAACAATCTCGGTAGCACCATTCTGACGAAAGATACGTATTAAACGGTCAATCATTGCTTCGCCACAAATGGGTACTAAGGGCTTAGGAAGAGAGACTCCTTCGTGCTGAAGACGTGACCCTTCGCCTGCTGCTATTATAGCAAATTTCATCTTTCTTTGCGATCTTGATAGAGTTTGGGTAAGGGATTGACATGGCACTCATCATAGCTAACGCGATTGCGATAGACGTCAATGGCGGCATAGATAGCTTGACGAAAGGAATCAGCTTGGGCTATGCCTTTGCCAGCGATGTCGTAAGCCGTTCCATGGTCGGGAGATGTACGTACGATAGGCAAGTTGGCCGTAAAGTTAACGCCTCCACTCATGGATAATGCTTTGAAGGGAGCCAATCCTTGGTCGTGATACATGGCTAAGATACCATCAAAGTGACGATAGAGACCTGCGCCAAAGAAACCGTCGGCAGCATACGGACCATAACAAGGCATACCCGCATCAGAGAGCGACTTTATAACTGGGAGTATAATATCACTCTCTTCATGACCTAACACTCCACCGTCACCCGCATGGGGATTGAGTGCCAATACTGCGATGCGCGGCGCTGAAATGTTAAAGTCGCGCTGAAGCGATTGGTATAATAGTTGTGCCTTCAGCGCTACCTTCTCTTCAGTAATGGCAAAGGCTACTTCAGATATAGGCAAGTGGGTGGTAACAAGGGCTACGCGCATGATATCATTGCATAAAATCATCAACGGCTCTTGTCCTCCAGCGGCAAAACGGTCTTGTAGATATTCAGTATGGCCTACGAAATGAAAGTTGCTGCTCTGAATGCTCTTCTTGTTAATAGGAGCTGTAACTAATGCGTCAATTTCGCCTGATTTATAGGCAATAACGGCTTGTTCGAGCGACTGGAAGGCTGCGTGTCCTGCGTCAGGACTTTGTACGCCGAACTCTATTTTCAACTCGTTATCGGAGCAATTGACAAAATTGAGTTTTCCAGGTACAGCCTCTTCGGCAGAAGATATGACGTTAAGCTGCGTGTTAAAGTTGAGTGCCTTGCGATGATAGTTTGCCACTTTGATGTGGCCAAAGACAATGGGCGTACACAACTCAAACATTGTACTTTCGCTGAATGTCTTAAAGATAAGCTCATACCCTACCCCATTGGTGTCGCCCTGACTGATACCAATGCGTATGGGGCGTGATGCTTCTACTTGAGTTGTAGTAGAAGTGTTTGTATTATTTGTCGTCATTCTTAATGGATTCTATAAATTCGGTTCCCAGTTTGGAGGTTACGTGGTTATAAAGTTACTACCTTACTAACATTATAACGTAAAACTATCTATTATAAGAAATAACCTCTTATTAAACTGTTTTATACGTTTGGGGATTAAGAACGTAAGCACCTATTCTGCTTATTTTTGCTTCATGGCTTCTTGCTTTGCTGTGCTTAGGAGGCCGCAAGCCGCAAAGATGTCTTGCCCACGCGAAGCTCGTACTGTGGTGAAGAGTCCGTGTGAGGTGAGATAGTCGCGAAAGGCTATCATCTCTTCAGTCGAAACACCCTTGAGTGGTGTGTCGGGAATGTCGTGAAAACGTATGAGGTTGATGCGACAGTCGAGTCCTTGCAATAGTTTGATGAGCGCATCTGCGTGACGCTTTGAGTCATTTATGCCGCCAAATACGATGTATTCGAACGAGAGGCGTCGCTGATGTGAAAGATTGCTATTGCTTGTGGCTGAAGGTTTGCGAAAGCAGTCGTATTGTTTAAGAACGTTTACAACGTCCACGATACTGAATGCACGTTCAGCAGGCATGATTTCGGCACGTTCACTGGGTATGGGGTTATGTAAGCTAATGGCAAGGTGACAAGCGCTCTCTTGTAAAAAACGTGTCAGTCCCTTGGCTAAACCAACACTCGAAACGGTGATGCGCTTCGGACTCCATGCCCACCCCCACTCTGCTGTGAGGATTTGCGTTGTACGCAATACGTTGTCAAGATTGTCAAAAGGCTCACCCTGTCCCATGAATACGATGTTGGTGAGTGTGTCACGCTCAGGGAGAGAGTAGATTTGGTTGAGAATGTCGGTTGTCGTAAGCGAGGCAGCATAGCCTTGACGGCCTGTCATACAGAAGGCACAACCCATTTTGCAACCTACTTGTGAACTAACGCATAGGGTTGCTCGATCACCGCTGGGAATGTAGACAGTCTCGATAAAGTCGCCCTTACGAGTGGCGTAAAGATACTTTACCGTACCATCGACCGAACGCTGTTCGTCAATGGGGGCGGTACAGCCAATGGTATATTTCTCTTTTAATCGTGTACGCGCGTCCTTTGACAGATTCATCATAGCGTCGATGTCTGTCACGTGTTTGTTATATATCCAATCGGCCATTTGCTTAGCTACGAAAGGCTTTAGCCCCATTTCAATGGCTATGGCTTTCAATTCGTCGGGTGTAAGGCCGAGTAGTGGTTTGAGTTGATCCAAGATAGTCGTTAGTATAATTACGAAAAAAGACGAAATGTTGAATAAAGGATTTTGTCAACCCTTTATTCAACAGCTCGTCTGCATTATTTAATAAGTTATGATTACTTACGATAGAGCAACCATGCACCAGCATACTTCTGGCTCAACGAACGACGTGACTGTACGGCAGAGGCCTTATCATCGTATGAAGATGCGATTACGCGATACCAACCTGTTACGCCCTTAATAGTTTCGTCTGTCTTGATGACACGTGAGTCGTAACCCTCTTGTTGTAAGCGTGTCTTGAGCCCTTCGGCGTTAGCTTGCGTTACGAAGCTACCCACTACTACACTGTAAAGCTTGAGGGGATTGCCACTTACTACTGACATGTTACCATTAATCTCGCGAACATCGCTATGATCAGGTGTTATGGTTGTTGTAGTGGTGGTAGTAGTTACAGGAGTTTCAACCGTTTCCTTCTCTTCGTTATTATCGGTAGTTACCTGTTGTTCATTTTGTTGTGTCTTATCTTGAGCCATAGCTTGTTCCCAAGCCTGACGGTAAGCGCTCTCGCGTGATTTACAGCTTGTAAAAAGTGCTACGGTGCAAAGTCCGAGTGCAAGTACTAAATTCTTCTTCATGAATGATGATGTTTTGTTGTTTCTAAAAGACCAATGAGCGGTTTGTTATGCGCTTTACAATAATCGATAAAAACGCAATCAAACAAACTTCGCCACAAAATTACAAAAGCGTTTGGGATAATCAATGCTTTAAGTATTAAACAAGATTAAAAAAGGCACTTTCTGCGTGTTTGATTAAAAAAAATGTTCTTTTTCGTGGCAATTAAAAAGTAAATGCGTATATTTGGGCTCAGAATTACTCACTTTAATAAAATATTTATCATGAAAGGTCTTAGCATTTTAGCAGCATTCCTCGGCGGAGCAGCCGTTGGTGCAGCATGTGGTATTCTTTTTGCACCTGAAAAGGGTACTGATACACGTGAAAAGATAGCTGAAGCTATTCGCAAACGTGGCATTAAACTTAATCGCAAGGAGATGGAAAATCTCGTTGACGACATTGCTGACGAACTCCAATCAGCCAACGACTAATCAGTTGGCGATTTAACTTTTAACCTAAAGTCAAGGAACAAAATGTAACGCATGCTACGTAAGTGTATGTATAAGCCTTTGTCCCTTGACTTTATTGTTACATTGCTAACATAATATTTTATTGACGTGTTTTCATCAGATAGGAATATTGAAACGATTAGTCAACTGATTGTTGAGATTAAGCGCTATGTTGAACTGCGGGCGGAATGTTTACAAATCGACATTGTAAGCAAAATGTCGCGACTGTTTACAGCTATTATATTGTTTGTAGTGCTGTTTATGCTTTCAGCGTTGGCTGTTATGTTTATGTCGATGACGGCGGCTGCCGCACTTGCTCCTATTGTAGGTGGTATGGCTACTGCTTATGCTATTATCGTAGTAGTATACATTATAATAGGTATTGTCATCCTTTGCAATCGCAAGAAGTGGATAGAAGCACCTATTGCGGGTTTTCTGGCTGACTTATTCTTAAACGATACAGATAGCTCAGTAGACGAAGCTAACATTAAAAACTAATCATTGACGCTTGACTTTATGAAACCCTCATGACAATTTAATAAAGTCGCCAAAGTTAATGAAAAGGGGACTACCATCTCTGTATATTTGCAGAAGAATAGTTTATCTTCTAATTTATGCAGTTATGTCAGTAGTTCAGTACACTCAAGTTCTCTCGCGGAGCTGCAGCATGAATATCCACAAGAAAGTGGCGGTTGCGACTGTATAAGGCAAGGGCATCCCTAAGGAGTTGCGTAGCTATAACACTTTCACGAGTTCTTTGACACAATTGAGAGATTAGTTGGTATCATTGGGTATCACTCACGTGGCCATGGAAAGCACAGGCGTATATTGGAAACCGATATACAATGTGTTTGAAGGCTTTATACCACACATTTGGATTGTTAATGCTCGTCACATAAAGAATGTTCCAAGGCACAAAACAGACAAGAATGATAGTGAGTGGATATCTCTCTTTTAGTGTCTTAATCTCAAAACAAACAAATAACTGTATAAAACTTATGCCGTAAGATTACAAAACGGCACATTTAATTTTCGTATGAAACAGAATAGTTCGACCTTAGAACAATTAGAAAAGAGGCAAGAAGTTCTTCGCAAAGAGATGAACAAAAGCCGACAGACTATAGCTTATAAATGGGAATGTTTGTTTACACCGCCTAAGGCTGATACAAAGGTGCAACATTGGGTTAACCAAGCTGAAAGAGCTGTTGCCGTATACGATGGCTTTATGATGATGTATAAGTTGGGACAACGCTTTAACAGCGTTTTAAAACTTTTTAGACAGCGAGAGAAAAGGAAGTAAGCCTATTTTTGCATTATTCGTACATATCAGTATAGTCCTACCAATCAAGAAGTCTATGTCCTTACGAACAAATCACGTACTCTGGTAAATTAGCTGTAATATCAACACTTATCCAAACCTGTGAACTGTTAGGAATAAATCCCAAAGAATGGTTTTCCAAGACTTTTTCCAAAATCGCCAGGCAAAATAATTACAATCCAGAAACATTATTACCTTACCATTACGAAGAAAACAAATAAGCCAAAGTCAATCAATCAAGACTTTGGCTTATTTGTTTTATACAATACGACCTGCACCGGATGCTTACGTTTCGTTTAGGTTGAACATTTTTCAATTCTTTGCGGCAAAGTTCTTACCTTTCTGAAACTCTAACAATATGGCTTGGATGGAAATGCTTACACCCAAATTAAAATCTCTATTCCCTAAAAATCGGGTACACCTGGTGCTGGTTGGAAGGGGTCAGGCAGTGGAGGAAAGTCTGAATTATCAGGCGGCAGTGAGGCATCGTTTGTAACAAATGATGATGGCTCAACTCCTCCGCCATTGTTACCATTCTCCCCTTGTTGCGACGACATGGTCGAAATGTCATCTTCTTCAGGATTTTGGAAGCGAGCATATTCTCCTCTAAAGCTCAACAATACATTTCCTACCGCGCCATTACGATGCTTCGCTACAATGATCTCAGCCTTTCCGCGTAGGTCACGTCCCGTTTCAGAATCTTGATATATCTTATAATACTCCGGACGGTGAATAAAGAGCACCATATCGGCATCTTGCTCAATGGCTCCAGATTCACGAAGGTCTGACAACTGCGGGCGTTTATCGCCCCCCTCACGATTTTCTACACCACGATTCAACTGCGAAAGGGCCAAGATAGGAATATTCAACTCCTTTGCAAGACCTTTCAAAGAACGTGATATCGTTGACACTTCTTCTTGACGGCTACCGAAGCCCATACCAGAGGCATTCATCAACTGAAGGTAGTCTATCATGATGACCCGGACTCCATGTTCTCGCACTAAGCGTCGTGCCTTCGTACGTAATTCGAATACTGATAACGACGGCGTATCATCCAAATAGAGCGGAGCACCTGTAAGTTGTTTTATTCTGTAGTCAAGCTGATTCCATTCATAGGGCTTTAACTGACCGCTTTTTAGCGTTTCACCTTTAATCTCACAAACGTTCACAATCAGACGATTAACCAACTGAACATTTGCCATTTCCAATGAGAATACTGCGACAGGGATTTTTTGATCAACAGCTATATTTTTTGCCATACTTAATGCAAACGCAGTCTTACCCATTGCAGGACGTGCGGCTAAAATAACTAGGTCGGAATTTTGCCAACCTGAGGTCATCTTGTCCAAAGCATGAAAGCCTGAAGGAATACCGCTCATACCATCTGTACGAGCAGCCGCTTTTTGCAACATCTCATACGCTTCCTTTATTACGGGGTCAATCTGCGTATAGTCCTTCTTCATGTTGGTCTGAGAGAGTTCGAACAATTTTCCCTCAGCCTCTTGCATCAATACATCAATATCGGTCGTAGCGTCAAAAGCCTTCGTCTGAATACCGCTCGTATATGAAATCAAAGCGCGCGCCGTAGCCTTTTGAGCTATGATGCGAGCATGATATTCTATGTGAGCCGACGAAGCCACCATACCACTCAATTGCGTGATATAAAATGGACCGCCAGCTTCCTCCAATTGGTTCGTGTTACGCAGCGCCTCTGTAACAGTCAGAATATCAACAGGCTTTTCTTCCAGATTGAGTCGACGTATCGCTTCGTAGATTATCTGATGTCGATTATCATAAAAACTTTCGGGACGCAATATTTCACTCACTTGGTAATAAGCGTCGCGTTCAATCATCAAAGCACCCAGAACTGCCTGTTCAAGTTCTACGGCTTGTGGTTGCAAGTGACCAAAATTCTCAAGCGAGTCATTTTTCTTACGACTCTTATAACTTGGCTTCTTCCCATTCGAAGCACTCGTATCATTTGCAGGCATAATATTATAAAGTAGTCTTTTTATTCGTTATCATTATCAGCAGACTCTTGATGCTGGAAGCACCCCATATCAGGCTGCGAGCTGCGCGAGTTGCCCGCCTTATCTTTTGGATAGTTCGCTTGAGTAATTACGGCATCAGCCGTACCCACAGCTTGTGATTGCTTGTTAAGTCCAAAAGAAAAGAGCAAATAATCTAAATTGAAATCTGGCACAAAGTTCTTATCTCTTAGCTTTGCTTCAGGATTAATGTTCGTTGTAGTAGACTTTTGGTCCCATAAGCAACTTATGAAATGGGCATCAATATCGTCTGACTTCGGTACTGGTGTATTGAGCAAACAATGCGTAAAGAGGTAATTAAACTCATCACCTTCTTCACCTTCACTACCCATTATCTCATCGTCTTGATAGCCCGTAATAATACTATTGGCAAAGTACAAACGCGAGATAGGCAAACGCACGTCGCCATCAACATTTGCAAAATTAAGCGCGTGTCCACTTCCGCCACTAAACACGTAGAAGCGCCCTATCGTACAGTGAATAAATGTGGCATCTCCACCACGCAAGTGTATACAGTCACCACCTGCATTCGTCAGTTGGCTATTACCTACCTTTACTTGCGACATCCTTACATCTAATGCGTGCCCCGTAACCGTGTGAATCGCACTATTTTCTATCGTAAGCTTTCGTTTACTAACATCTGAAGAGTCGACACGTATACCAAACTTTCCACTATGAATGTCAGCTTTATCAATATAGTTATCGTAAGAATCTGATTTAATCACTACCCCACCCCATAGTCCAGGAGTACGGTTGTAAGGTTGGTGTTCAAACATGTTGTCCATCCTATCGCCTCGCAAGGTCACAGGTTGGTCAGTGGATCCCTCTATCTTCAACCGTCCATATACGATTAATGACGCATTTTGGTGGAATAACAAGGTTGCACCAGCCTCTAACGTTAAAGTTGCTCCCTGTCCTACCACAAGACTATCCATTACTCGATAAGGGCGATTAGCCGTAAGGGTGACATCTGTTGTAATTCGCTGTCCCTGCAAAGTAACCACATTTTGTCCTGAAGCATTTAATACAACTTTTTGTTGTACACCTGCCTCTGTTGTAAAGCATAGCTCATCTTCATAATAAGCAAGTTGATCGCTATCCGTCGCAGGCACGTTCGCCATTAAGTAAACGATCATACTATCTTTCTTTGCGATTTCAAAGTCAGAAGCGCTCCCACCCTCAAGTGGAATTCCGTCTACGTTTACTTTAAATGGAGAATTGCCTCCCTTTGCCAAAGCCACTTGACTTATACGTAATGCTTTATTGGCCTTATTATATACCGTAAAGTTATACGTTCGAGTCGGTTCTCCACTTATAATCGTATCAAACCGCACCGTATCTTTGCTAAAGCTGAGCGTATCAGTAACGGAGGTTGTATAGTCTTCGTCCTTCATACAACCAACAATGCCCAACAATAAGAACATTAATAAAAAGGTCAATAAACGCATATATTATACGTGATTTAGCGTAAAACACGTTAGCAGAACCTAACTTAGGTAAATAAGTTCTGCCAACGTGCTCAGCATATTTAAAAAATAAGATTAAACTTCCACTTATACTCGTTTAAGTATATCAAGCAGGTGGTCCCACACCATTTCAACTGTAGACACTAACAAGCGCTCATCAGGCGAATGCACGCCACGCAATGTAGGACCAAAGCTTACCATGTCAAGGTTGGGATACTTCTCTGAGAAAAGTCCACACTCCAATCCAGCATGAATAGCTAAGACCTTAGGCTCTTTCCCAAACAAGTGTTTATAGCTTTCAGTAGCAATCTTTAAGATTTCGCTATTCGGATTATACTTCCAACCAGGGTAGCCCTCATTCGTTACAACTTGAGCACCGCCCAATTCAAATGCAGCTCGAACGATAGCAGCCATATTTTCGCAATTGCTTGCTACACTGCTACGCTGGCTCGTTGTTACTGTTACGTGGTCACCCTCAAGGCGAATGCTTGCTAAGTTTGATGACGTTTCAACCAACCAGTCAATGTCTTGGCTCATAGCATAAACGCCATTGTGAACGGCATACAAAGAAAGCAACATACGACGCATAGCGTTGGGTTCCATGGCTACGCTTGCTTCAGTCTCGCAGTCTTCAACACAGAGTTGAATATTCTTTTCCGTTTCAGCAAATTCCTCACCTACTGCCAACGCATACTGCTGCATATCGGCCTTTAGAGTTGCAACATTATCAACAGCAACGGCACATACCACGTGTCCCTCACGAGGTATAGCGTTATGAAGTCCACCGCTCTGAATATCTATCAAGCGTAGGTCGAACTTATTCAATTCATTTACCAAGAAGCGAACCAACAATTTGTTAGCATTCGCACGCTTCTTATTAATGTCGTCGCCAGAGTGCCCACCATTCAAGCCTTTTACGTCTACGCGAACCGTTTGATAGCCAGTAGGCACGTCTGATGTAGGAAATGGATAAGTAGCCGTTGTACGCACGCCACCTGCACAACTAACAAATATCTGCCCCTCGTCCTCAGAGTCAAGATTAATCAGGTAGTCGCCCGACATAAAGTCTGACTTCATACCCACTGCGCCCGTTAAGCCTGTCTCCTCATCGCGCGTAAATACACACTCTATCGGACCATGCTCTATATCATTCGACTTCAGTATAGCCATTTCCATAGCTACACCAATACCGTCGTCAGCGCCCAACGTTGTACCCTTCGCACGCATCCACTCTCCGTCTATATAGGTTTGGATGGCATCGTGGTCAAAGTCGAAGTCTACGTCTTTATTCTTTTCGCAAACCATGTCCATGTGACTCTGAAGAATCACTGTTTTACGGCCTTCATGCCCCTTTGTGGCAGGTTTGCTAATACATACATTACCCGTTTCGTCCACCTTTGTAGGCAAACCAAGGCTTTCGCCAAATTGCTTTAAGAATGCGATCATTTGTTCCTCACGCTTTGAAGGGCGGGGAACATTGTTTACTTCAGCAAAGCAATCAAAAACGATGCTTGGCTGTAAAAGATTTGTGTTACTCATTGCTATAAATATAATATTGTGTAACTTTGCTTCGTAATTAAAGGTATATGCATCACCTTTTCAACAAGCAAAAGTAAGAAAAAGAAATGAAACTTTTCATCGCTGTTCTATTAATTGTTGCTATCTCGCTTATATTATTATCTGTAAGAATCTTCTTTGGCAAAACTTTTGTCAAAACGCACGTAAGCCAAAGTAAGGCCATGCGCCAGCGTGGCATAGGCTGCGTTGAGTCACAAGACGCTATCGCGAGAATGGACAATCCCAAAAGAGTAAACGAACGATAAATACACATCAAACCTCCACGCAAGTAATACATTATATATAATATGAAACAAGCTGCAAGAAATACAATCATCTTGGCACTGATTGCGTTAGCCACCGTAAGTTGCAACCAAAAGTCGCCCACCCAACAAGTTAAGCAAAACGGACTTCCTAAGTCTGAAACGACAACCAATGCTACCACCTCAAGCGTTGCCGTAGTTGATATTGACACCTTGGCCGACAAATGCAACTATTGCAAAGACGGCCAAAAGGCACTCGAAGCAAAAAAGAACGCTTTGACAAAGCAGTTTAACGCCAAAACTCAGTCCTTGCAAAACGCAGTCATCAATTTCCAAAAGAAAGCACAAGCTGGACAATTCACTTCACAACAAGAGGCACAAAAGCAGCAAGCCGCTTTACAAAAGCAGCAGCAAGACCTTCAAGTATTTCAAGAACGCATCGAACGCGACTTAGCAAAGGCACAGCAAGAATACCAAGACAAGTTGCGCAAAGACCTCAACACTTTCCTTAAAGAATACAATAAGGACGGTCGCTTTAAAGTTATTATCAGCAAGAGCGGCGACAACGTTCTCTATACCGATCCGTCTGTCGACATCACTAACGATGTTATCGAAGGCTTAAACAAAAGTTACAAGAAGTAACACAGCAAAAAAATAGCCATACACTTGGCTAGACCAACAATAATCTATAATTTTGCATTGCGTTAAGCAAGAAACTTCACACAATGCACAAGGAAAGATGCCAGAGTGGTCGAATGGGCCGCACTCGAAATGCGGTGAACGGGTAACTGTTCCGGGGGTTCGAATCCCTCTCTTTCCGCCATAGGCAATTACAAGAGGCGTTTTTAGTTTTGACTAGAAGCGCCTCTTTGTTTTATACTTACAAAAAATAGAATACACCATAGCCACGCAGAGTACTTCCAATAATTATATATATAGATGGAATCTGAAAGCAAAGGGTTACATTCATAAAAAGTAATTAAAAGTTTTTTTACTTTAACTTTGCTTTTCGCTCACCTTGCACTATCTTTGCAAAAAAAATAATAAGACATTAAAACAAACATGAAGTGCTATTTTGGGTTTACATCAACTGTGCACTAATACAATTTAACCCTCAAAATGAAGAAGAACCTTATTCTTTTTTTGATTGCAATGCTTACCATTGCTTCATGTAAAACAAGGGAACGTATCGTATACTTTCAAGACATTGTTCCCAATGAGAATATTGCCACACAATGCACTACCGCTCTAAAATTAGTTCCTGGCGATAAAGTAGGCGTTATTGTTACAAGTGCTGCAACTCCCGAATTAGCGGCACGCTATAATCTTACTACAGGCAATAATAGCACAAGTAGCACAAGCAATGCTGACAACCTGCGTTACACCATCGACGAGAATGGTAATATCGATCTTCCGGGCATTGGACGTACACAGATTAGCGGCTTGACGCGAGCGGAAGCAGCAGCACGCATTCAAGCAAAATTTCGTGACGGCATTCTTAACGATGCTGTTGTAACTGTTGCTGCCTATAATCGTTATATCACTATATTAGGCGAGGTTGCCCGACCTGGACGACAGGAAATAGTTCGTGACAATCTTACCTTACTTGAAGCTATTGGTCAAGCTGGCGACCTTACTATTACAGGACGTCGTGATTGCATTAAGGTCATTCGTCAAGAAGGCAACGAAAGTAAAACTTATTATGTAGACCTCCGTTCAAAGGACTTATTTAATTCGCCAGTATACAATTTACAACAGAATGACGTTATCTATGTAGAACCCAACAAAGTTAAGATGGGACAATCTACAAACAATGACAACTCTGTTCGCAACATCTCAACATGGCTCTCTGTCACTTCTGTGCTTACTAGCATTGCTATCTTGATTTTTAGATAAAAACTATTATTTCCAATTATAACACACGCGCGTTTTGCTCACATAGCAAAGCGCGCTTTTTTAGACTTTCATCTTATTTTTCGATTATCTTGCACTATCGTAATCATTCCAGCCAAGCCGTATTGAAAAACAAAAAAAATGAAAGAAAACTCTAAAATAGAGCTTTTCCTCATTTTTATTTCTTTATGTAGTTGAAAGGTAATTGTGTTTTAGCCTCATATTCTTGTTTTCAAACTATTTTTGAATATGGTGTTTATACCTAATAAGCCAAAGAATAGATGTGTATCACTACTTTCATCTTTCTGATGGTATATGGGACGCAGATTGAGATCATTCCTTAATTGACGATTGGTACATTCTATTTCCCTAATAAGGTTATAGTAGTCACATGTCGTCTTTTCATCAAGGGTACGGACATTGGTGCGGAGAAAATATATGCCTAAGGACTTTTCAAGTGATGAAGGGGCTTTCAATTCCTATTCTATACTTTTCATCTTTGTTGCATCGTTTTCATCGCGTGTATATTGGATATTGTAAAACTTGAGCGATATTTTTTATATACTAAGATTTTCGGTTAGCATCCCAGCATCTCCATCCACGGACAATATCGGTAGAGCCATATTGTTTATGAAAAAATAATGTCTGTTATGAGATCTGTTCCCACCTTTGCATTAAGTTGCCTTACAAGTTCGGAACGCTTCATCATTAGTTCTGTGCGTAGGGCGGAAGAGCGAACTCTAACGTATAGCTTTTGGTTATGAATGCTTACGTCGGTGGTGAGCTGCGCTGCGGCTTTTCCTGCAACTTCGTTCCATGACTGTATGATGCGGTGTTCGTTAAGTGGTGTTTCAAGTAAAGATTGACGCAGATAGCGAAGTAGTACATCACCAATAGCTTCTTCTTTTCTTCTTTCCATAATGATTTTTTATAAAAAGGAGGAGATAAGTAAATAAACGCTACTTATCTCCTCTAACTTTTACTCCAATAAATTATTCGGGCTTTGCAGCTTCTATTTTGTTGATGCCGCCAGTTAAAGGCGATAAAAGTACATGTGTTGTGTTCTTCTTATTGAAAAGTTCGCCTCCTAAGTGTTCAACACGCCCAAATTGCGCCATGGGGATAGACTGTGAAGCGCATTCTTTTCCATCTTCGGTAGTAATGGTTACTTTGGCGCGTCCTGGAACAATATAACGTAGGTCGTCAACTTCCTTCTTAGATTTTGATGATTGCTCTTGATTGGTTAGTTCGGGGAGCGTCTTCAAGTCGTTTACGCTTATATAGTAAGCTGTGCCTGCAGGATCATCGGCATCAACCATACCGAGATAGCGCGAGAAGTTGAAAACCAATTGTTTGTTAAGCTCAGAATTTGGCACAACATCAAATGTAAAGACGTATGTCTCGATCGCTTTCGTTCCACGAAATAATTGCAGAAGTCCTTCCTCCTGTGTATCAAGATTAGAGAGCATAAGTTTAAGTTGCTCTCCGTCTTTAGGCATGAAGTCAGCCTGCCCCTTGGTCAGTAATCCACGATTTTCGCGAATATCGTAGATTTCGTTGGCCGTTAGTTCAGCCATTTTGGCTGTGCTTCCCGCTGAAAGGATTTCTTCGGTCTTGAAGTCAGCGCCATTAATGACTTTCTCGTTACTAGGGATAACTGATGCTGTTGGTAGCGTTTCCGCATTATTGTTCACTTTAGCGTTAATGGCTAGTAGCCTTCCGTCAGTGCAGAGCGTGACTAAAGGGGCTGATGTCTTTTGTTTAAACTTAATGCTATATGCTTTGCTTTTATCAGCGAGGCCAAATGGGCAAAGCTTTACATCGGTAATGCTCCATTCGTCGTAAGCCGTGAGAGGAACGTCCTTTAGTCTAAGGTATCGCTCTGCATATTCACTAAATTCGCCAGGAATGTAATGCGTTTTTATTGCAGTTACTACTACGCGTATGCCTGTTGTCGGAAGGAAGTATGTGATACCATCATTAGTGACACCAGGCTGATAGTTAGTTACCTCTGTTTGTGCAAAGGTTGTATGAAGTCCTAAAAGTGAACAAACTGTTAAAAGGAATAATCGTTTCATATCTAAGAGTAGTATATACCTTATTTGAAAATTGGATTACAAGGAGAATATATCATTTGATGTATGGTAAGCTTCTTCGGATTTTAAGGCAGCCTTTTCTTCGAGAATTTGCTTAAAGGCTTGTGGCAAGTATTGAATAATGTCTGTTGCCGTAACAGCGTGTTCACCCAAATCTTTAGCCGCGATGTCACCTGCTAATCCATGAAGGTAGGTGCCTAAGAGGCAAGCATCGAACTCTTTATATTGCTGAGCCAATAAGGCTAAAATTATACCTGTTAGCACATCCCCACTTCCTGCTGTTGCTATACCAGAATTGCCTGAAGGGTTGAAGTAAACCTCTCCGTTGGGGGTGCAGATAGCTGTGTAATGGCCTTTTAGACAGATATAGAACTTGTGCTGCTTAGCCATGTTGATAGCTTCGAGAAGGGTGCTATACGAGTCGGTGTTGCAGATGCCCAATCGCTGCATCTCCCTAGCGTGTGGAGTAAAGATAGTGTTGGCTGGAATTTGCGATATCCAACCTTTATGCCCTCCTAAGATGTTTATGCCGTCAGCGTCTATGAGCATGGGAATGTCAGCGTGACTAGCTTGTTCTATAAAGGCCAAAGCCGTGCGTTTATCAGTGCCTATACCAGGCCCAATAGCAATGGCTTGATAGTCATCTGTACGTTCGGGAGTAGTAAAAATGGTTTCATTCTCGTCGTGATGTAGAACTGCTTCAGGCACTCCGATTTGTAATATGTCATTATTCTTTATAGGTGAGTGAACCGTAACTTTTCCCACTCCAGTTCTCAGACAAGCCTTGGCGGCTAATAGGGCAGCACCAGCCATACCATATTTACCTGCAATGAGTAATGCATTGCCAAATGTGCCTTTATGACCATAGGCAGGCCTTTCCCTTAATAGTTGGGCCACATGTCGCTTGCTTGTAATCTGATAGGGGATAGTCATGTCATCCAACTTCTCGCTGCATAGACCGATGTCTAAGACAAAGGCTTCGCCTACGTATTGTTGGTTGTCAGGGAGGATAAGTGCTAATTTGGGCAAACCCAAAGTGAGGGTGTACGTAGCTCGAACGATAGCGGATGGTGAATTGTACGTGTTGTCTTCACACATTAGTCCTGACGGCATATCAATACTAACGACCTGAGCAGGTGATGCATTAATAAATTTTACTAATGCTGCGTAGCCCCCACCGAGTGGTTTGTTTAGTCCTGTACCAAAGAGCGCATCGATGATGAGGGTCTCATTGCTCATTTCAGGCGCTTCAAATTGCTGCTGAATTTCAGTGAAACTTACCTTTGGACACTCAACTTTAAGCCTCTCAGCGTTTTGCTTGCAATCTTCACTTAGTGAGTTGTTCGTATTGAAGAGGTAGGCTTTGATGTTGGTATAATTGCTTTTGCTCAACAAGCGTGCCAAAGCTAACCCGTCGCCACCATTATTACCAGGACCTGAATAGATAATTATAGGCGTGTCGTGATTGGTATAATTGTAAAAGATGAATTCTGCCACCTTCATGGCAGCAGTTTCCATTAAGTCAATTGACTTTATGTCGTCATGTTGAATGGTATAAGCCTCCAACTCTTTCATTTGATAAGCGTTTGGCAATTTCATGCTTGTAGATATAAAATAAAAAGGTGTATCGGAGTAAAGTGTTAGTCGTGAATAAGCTCAAGGTTCTTAGTCAGCATAGCTATGACTAAAATTTCCACCAAGGCCTTTTCTTTGGCTCATTTGAATCGTTGTAGTCCATTTGCTTTTGCAGCATATGCTGCTGATAGGTGGTATGTTTAGAAATGACAGAATAGATTGTTCCCCAATCAGGTAGCCCGCCCCAATTTCGGTCATCAATAAACATGTCCGCCTTAATCTTTCGACTAAAATGTGCTATGCCTTGATGGTCGTCACAGTCTTCATCAAGGTCAGCATTAACGGCATAAAAGCGCACACCGCGTTCTTCGCACCATTTTATAGCATCGTTTAGTAAATCTCCTTCGCGTACGCTCCATAAAATGAGTTTGTGACCATCTTGTATAAGTTGTCGCAAACTTGCTGTTGCAAAGGGAATTTCTTTGCCAATAGCGGGATATTTATGTTCAACGATAGTTCCGTCAAAGTCTACAGCAATAACCATATTTAAATCTTTACGTAGTAATAGTAAAAAAGACTAATTATTTTTTCTCATATTCGTCGGCCAACTTGAGCAAGTATTGCCCATATTGATTCTTGCTCATGGGGCGCGCTTGTTGACGTATCTGTTCGGGGCTAACCCAACCATTTTTTAGACCGATGCCCTCAAGACATGCGATTTTTAAACCTGTCCTCTTTTCAAATACTTCAATAAAGGTAGAAGCTTCGCTCAAGCTATCGTGTGTACCTGTGTCAAGCCAAGCAAAACCAATGCCCAAAGTTTGTACCATTAATTCCTTATCATCTAAGAAGCGCTGGTTAACTGTAGTGATTTCTAGTTCACCACGCGCTGAGGGCTTAATTTCTTGTGCCACTTTCACTACCTTATTGGGGTAGAAGTAAAGTCCTACTACTGCATAGCTTGATTTGGGATGTACAGGTTTTTCTTCAATGCTAACAGCTTGTCCTTGTTCGTTAAATTCAACAACACCATAACGTTCTGGATCGTTAACACGGTAACCAAAGACTGTGGCTTGTCCTTGATCAGCCACAGCAACTGCAGTGCGTAACATAGTGGCAAAGTTGCTACCATGGAAAATGTTGTCTCCCAAAACCAAGCAAACGCTATCATCGCCTATAAAATCCTTGCCAATGATAAAAGCCTGCGCCAAACCATCGGGTGATGGCTGTTCGGCATATTCAAAGCGAACACCAAATTCAGAACCATCACCTAATAATCGTTTGAAGCTTGGCATATCTTGTGGAGTAGAAATAATAAGAATATCACGAATGCCTGCTAACATCAAAACCGAAATGGGGTAATACACCATCGGTTTGTCAAATATAGGAATAAGTTGTTTGCTAATTCCTTTAGTTATTGGATATAGGCGTGTTCCACTTCCGCCTGCTAAGACAATTCCTTTCATTTTACATTGTTTATTTGATTGCGTAAAAATGGCTTAACTCTTCTTTTTGTGTTTAAGCTATAGCAAAGATAGTGCAAGGTGAGCGAAAAGCAAAATGAAAGTAAAAAAACTTTCATTTTCTTTCCGAACCGCTGACTATCTTATGGAAGATAGTACGTAAACATTCCATCCAAACTGTATTGTTAGAGTTTCAGAAAGGTGAGAACTTTGCCGCAAAAATTTGAAAAATATTCAACCTAAACGAAACCAACAAATACATTCTTTTTACTCAAGGTGTCTTGTACTGAATAAGTTGACACTTTACTAATCAAAATGAGAACGTATTCAGACATGACAGATGAGCGTAGATTAAAATTCTTACAAGAATATCTCGCTTCAGATCAAACAAAAAGAGAATTTGAGAAGGCAAACGGTTTAGGTCGTAATCGTATTTCACGTTGGCTTCGTATCTTTGCAACAGAAGATAAAAAAGTATCTACTACTTTAACAAGCTCTATGGAAACATTGCCTTCAATAGACAAAGTAGAATCAGCAGAAGAAGAACTGCATCGTCTGCGACTTGAACTCAAGGTCAAGCAGCTTGAGCTCAAGCGGGTTACAATGGCTCGTGACGCATACGAAAAAATGATTTTGTTGGCAGAGCAGAAGTATGCCATCCCAATTAGAAAAAACTCAGATGCCAAGTAGTTGCATACCTGA
>ERZ833608.115-NODE-115-length-72732-cov-176.943710_pt1 | contig 72732 bp, 48 predicted proteins | sample MGYA00519694_ERZ833608 | MGnify/ENA primary metagenome ERZ833608 (study PRJEB31850, sample SAMEA3708742) | human gut metagenome | biome: human gut; feature: human-associated habitat; material: faeces | place: China | collected 2014 ... | reverse complement strand
AATTGTATGTTATGTATGTTCTCGCGCTAAGCGACTATAAGTAGATGCTCAAAACATGCTGCTGCCGCGGGTTACAAACCCGCCCCCCAATTAGGCAGACAAATTGCAGTTTACATGCATCAATGATGCAATGAGTCGTTGACGTGTACAGTTGAGTGCTCAGTTTCAACAGGTTTTGCTGTCGTAGAAACCTCTTCACCACTGGTCTCTTCTTGTTCAGCTTGTTGCTGGGCTTGCTTACGGCGTTTCCAATAGAGCCAGCGTACATGGCGCACAGAGTCTTGAATGCGCAAGCTATCTTCGTGCGATAGGGTTGTTATCATGCTATCTGGCTCAACAGGCTTAACCGTTTTAGGCAGCGAGTCAGCTGCAATGGCAGGTACTTCCTCTTCTTGGTGTTGCCATCCTTTAACTATAGGTAGCCATAGTTGATAGCTTGCTACTATAGCAATGGCAATAAGGACGGCTAACAACCATATCCAGCAGCGCTTCCACCATGCTTTAAGGGCCACCCATTTCTTATTAGGCTTGCGCTGTCGATAGCGTTTGCTACGTTCTGGACGCTCATTTGCTTCTTGTAGCGTGTCAGTATTGGTGGGCAAGTCGGGGTGTGAGTCCACCGTAGCTTTGTTCTTCGCTTTTTTCTTTTTAGTGGAAGCTGCAGAGGTATTCCTCTCCGTACCATACGAGTAACCTATGGGCAACCGAGGTGGAATATTTGTCGTTCGGCTTTCGCTTTGTTCGAAGTCAAGTGCGTGTAACAAAGGTTGTGTAGGCCCATCTTCCGCTTCATAGTCATTGGTGTCTTCCTCTTCGTCCTCGATTGGCTCCGTTTCCTTCTCTTCTGTATTAATGTTTGTTGCTTCAGAAGTAGTAGCTTCGTTATTTTCTACGAATTCTTCTGATTCAACTTTATCTATGTCTTTATTCTTTTCGTCCATATTCATAAAAATTGTGCGGCAAAGTTAGCACTTTAATTTGTAGAAGTGTACTAACTTGCCGCACAAACTTTTGTTTAAAGAGATGTTGTTTAATCGCTATCTCTATTCCCCGTAAATATTAACACGTAGTAGATGAGCGTAGCTAACGAACTGAGGGCTGCTACCACGTAGGTGTATGCTGCAGAACGCAGTGCCGAAACGGCCATAGGGTGGTCGTAATTAGAAGTAATTCCTGCACGTTGCAACCATGCGGTGGCACGGCGTGAGGCATCAATCTCAACGGGCAACGTAATGAAGCTAAATAGCGTAGTCATGGCAAACAATATAATGCCGATGAACAGGATAGAAGGCACTGTCTGTACCATGATAATGCCAGCCAAGAGTATCCATTGTACCCAATTTGAAGCAAATGATACGACGGGCACTAAGGCTGAGCGCAACTGTAATGGAGCGTAGGCTACAGCGTGTTGAACGGCATGGCCACATTCGTGTGCTGCCACGGCAGCAGCAGCTACCGAGTTGCCATTATAAACTTCTGGTGAGAGGTTTACGGTATTGTTCGTAGGATTGTAGTGGTCGGTAAGGTGGCCTGGCGTGCTTGTTACTGTCACGTTGTAAATGCCATGATCTTGAAGCATCTTTTCGGCTACTTCGCGTCCTGTCATGCCCGACGATAAGGGAACTTTCGAAAACTTCTTAAACTTGCTATTCAAGTTTTGCTGCACGATATAACTAATCAGTGCAATGCCAATAAATAATATCCAGTACATGAGTTGGGAGTTTAATGAGTTGGGAGTTTAATGAGTTTAATAAGTTTAGGAGTTTAATGAGTTAATGTGTTCTTGAGGTATATAGGTTTATAAGAACATACTTTTTAACCTCTTACCCCTTGTTCCTTAGCCCCATTTTGCTGCGGGCGAAGTCAATGCATTCGTTCATGATTTTAGCACCGAGCAAGCGTAGGCTGGCTATGTAGACGAGGATGGCAACGGCTACTTTTACTATGAGCGATAAGTAGATGTTGTCCTTTACAGGCTGAGCTGCGCCCCATGCCAATAACATGGCAATAGCACTAAGGGCAACGAAGGGCAATACATCACGTAGCGCATCGCGCAAGCGAAGGCCAATCATATAGCGTACAAAAGCATGCCACACGAAGAGCCAAAGCGTGTTGGTCACGACGTAAGCAATTACCATCGTTTCAACGCCATAGGGGTATAGTATAACGAGTTGCAACATTTGTGCCAAACAAAGTGCAATGGTGTTCCACATAAAGATGTTACTCTTGCCTTGACTTATAATGAAGTTAGAGTAGAACGATGAAATGGGGATAAACGCACCGCCTATACAAAGCAGTTGCATCAGTTGAGCACTTACCAACCACTTACTGGTAATCGTAATTGTAATAAATTCGGGAGCAATGAGTGCCAGTCCAAATAGTGCTGGACACGAAAGGAAGGCTGTGAGTCGGAGCATCTTACGAAATACGCTTTGCATACGTTCTGGCTCGTTGTACGAAAGCCGTGCGAAGAGGGGTTGCGTCACGCTCCATACCATACCCGTAAGCATGGTGTGTCCCATGCCAGTCCATTTGTTGGCCTGATTGTAATAACCGACTTCGCGTTCACCATAAAGGCGGCCGAAGAAGAGGCTGAATAGGTTGTTGTTAATGTGCGTAAAGATGTTAGTGGCCAACAGCTTTGAACTATAGCCTATCATGCCGCGAAGGGGACGAAGGTCGATGTGCCACGTAGGGTGCCAATCAGCAAACCACCAACTACCAATGGTGAGCATTAAGCAGAATACTAAGTTCTGAATGGCAATACCCCAATAAGCAAATCCGTTCCATGCCAAACAAATGCCGATAATGCCTGACACGATGAGAGCAACGGTAGAGAGCAGGGCCGTTTCGCGCACCTTCATGTTGCGAAAGAGCCAAGCACGGGGGGACGTGTTGAGTGCTGAAATAACAAAACTCAGAAAGGATAACCGCGCCAAAGGAACCAATATCGGTTGGCGGTAAAATTGGGCAATGAGGGGAGCGGAGAAAAATAAAATGACATAAATGCTCACGCTGCAAAGCACGTTGAACCAAAATACAGCGTTGTAGTCAGCATCGGTAATGTCCTTCTTACGATTTAAACCTGAGATAAAACCACTCTCTTGTAGTGTGGAGGCTATCAACGTAAAAATGGTGAGCATGCCCACCATGCCATAATCGGCAGGTGAGAGCAAACGGGCCAAAAAGATGCCAAACACTAAGTTGAGCAACTGTTGAGCGCCACTATTGATGCTGCCCCAAAGCAATCCGTTGGCGGTTTTTTCTTTCAGTGATTTTGCTGCCATGAATAGAGGGTTAAGCAATTAAAAGTGAGAGTACCACCAAAAGGGCAAATGTCAGCATATTGCGTGAGGTGAAACCTAAAATTCGGTTTAGTTCTCGTCCGCGATAGATGTTGACCATTTTGCGCCAGGTTAAGAAGTGTGGAAGGAGGTAGAACAGGGGAAGAATGGCTGCCCACATGTGGCCGTAGAAGGCTAACATTGCTACACAAACGTAACCTGCTACACCTTGTAATAAATAAAAGTAAGCACCAAAACGTTCGCCTAAGGCAACTATGAGTGTACGTTTGCCGCTAAGGGCATCTTGTTCGCGGTCACGGTAATTGTTGAGTACCAACAAGGTGTCGGTTACTAATCCTGAAGCAGCGGCTAACCACCATACGCTTGGCGTAAGTGTGAGCGCTTGCACGTAGTAGGTGCCACATACAGGTACAAAACCAAAAAACACCCAAACCAATAAGTCGCCACACCCCATGTATGAGAGTAGGGTAGTGTAAAGAAAAGCAAATACAACGCAGACTACGCCAATGCCAATGAGTGCCCAACCGCCAAAGGGAAGTAAACAACAACCTATGACACAGGCTAATGCAAGGGTAATGATGATGCCTCGTTGCATAGCTTTCGAACTTATCCAGCCTTGTGCGCAAGCGCGTTTAGGACCTAAGCGGTCTTCGCGGTCGGTACCTTTTTTGTAGTCAAAAAGGTCGTTAATAAAATTGGCAGCTATCTGCATGATAGCTGCGAACAGACAACAGAGCAAGGCTGGCAACCATGCTCCTTTTCCTTCGCTATAGGCTAATGCCGTAGCGGTGAGTACAGGTATGAGGGCTGCCGTAAGTGTTTTGGGACGGGCAGCGAGTATCCAATATTTTAGCAAGATGAAAGGGTGTTTTTTGAGGGGATAAGTTTGATAAGTTTATTCAAGTTTCGGATTTAACAAGGGCGGGCTGAATTATCATGCAAGGCGAATGCAATCGAGTTCGCTCGAATTGCAGAGCCGCAGCCGATAATGTCAAAGAAAAGCACGCGTAACATAGGCGATTTTGTCGCTTATTAAACACATAAACTCATTGAACTCCATCTTTACTTCTCTGGCAAAAAGTCAAGCAACATTTTGAGCGATTCAGGGTCTTTCCAACTCCAAAATCTGTTTTCCTTTAATACTTTGAAGGCTTGCTGTTGATCTTTGCCAATAAACTTCTTAAACTGACTTTCGTTGGCGGGAATAATGATGCCCTTGATGTTGAAGTAATACGTATCTGTTAAAGGAATACCACCTTCGTCATCGCGCTTCTGCGTGTCAAGCGTCAAAAACGTTTCGCTGCCGGGTAACTCTACGTTAAAGTAGTCCATGCCTTTTCCGCCTGAAGTCTCTTCGCGATAGAGAGACATGTTGACGTGTGTGTTGCACAAGAGAAAGTTATACCCCTTTTGTGCTACAACGCGCGCCATGACAGAGTCCACCTTCATGTAACGAATCGTGTCATCAAATACTACTCCCGTAATGTTCTTAACATAAGCACGCATCACCTTGTTCGTCTTCTCGTCAATGTAGACTAACGAACCGTCCTTTAAGAAGATGTTTGCCTTCGCCTTGATTTGACGGCCAAAGGTTTGTAATATCTTAGCCTCCTTAAATTCGGGATACAAGCAAGGCGTTTGGCTGCGCTTCTCAATTTGCACCTGCTGCGCCATGGCAGCAAGTGGCAATAGTAATAAGGTAAATATGAAAAACAGTCGTTTCATTTCTCGCCTAATTTTTTTAGAATAAACTCTTTGATAAAGGCTGCCGTCACCTCAATGCCAAGCACCGAAGAGTTGATGCACAAGTGGTAAGTGCTGGCTGCGCCCCAGGTGCCCGAACTATAGAAGTTGTAAAAGTCAGCACGTTGGCTATCGCCTTTTTCAATAATCTCTTCCGCCTTTTCGGCAGAACAGTTGCTCCACTTCATAACGTTGGCAATGCGGTCTTTCATATCGGCTGTGATAAACACGTTGACACAACGTGGGTAGTCACGTAATACGTAGTCGGCACAACGGCCAATGAAGATGCAAGAGTGGTCGGCTGCAGCTTTGCGAATGGCCTCGCTTTGAATGCGAAATAGATTTTCATTCGAAAGTTCGTTGCTATAATACGTCGTACCACCGCCAATAAAGGGGATAATGTTGCCCAACGTGCGCAAGAAGCGGTTCTTCTCGTCATTCTTCTCAAATACTTCAGCGCAAAAGCCGCTCTCTTTCGCAGCAAGCGACAAAATCTCGCGGTCGTAGTATTCAATGCCAAACTCTTTGGCCAAAATATGACCAATGGCGCGTCCGCCGCTACCGAGCGAACGACCTATGTTGATTACAAAAGGTTCCATATATAGATAGATGTGTTTTAATAATTAGGTCTTTAGTTATGAGGTTATGAAAGCTTTACGCTGCATCTTGAAGTTTCTTAAATTTCTTAACTTGCAAGAGCAAGAGCGTAATAGCTAACACTGAGGCTAAACCGTCAGCCACAGGGGCTGCGTGCCACAAGCCTTCAAGTGGGTCGTTGAAGATGTGAGGTAAAATAAATATGGCCGGAACTAAGAAGATAAGTTGCCGAGTGAGCGACAAGAATATACTCTTCTGTGCATAGCCTATACTTTGGAAGAAGGCCGTTGACACAATCTGTATGCCCACGATTGGGAACATCATGACCATACAACTTAGTGCGTGTGAGGCCATATTGATGAGTTCGGGCGAGTCTTTAGCAAACAAGCTGACGAATGGGTGGGAAAAGAACACACCGATAATAAACCCCACCATCGTAATCATGGTGCCAAAAACGAGTGCACGTTTCAGTACACCCAACACGCGGTCGTAGCGCTTCGCGCCAAAGTTATAACCCGCAATCGGTTGCATGCCTTGGTTTAACCCAATCACCACCATGACGATAAAGAGAATTAATCGGTTGCAGATACCAAACGAACCAACAGCCATGTCGCCCCCATAAGTGGTAAGACTGCGCGTCATCATAGCTGCTACTAAGCACGCACAAAGGTTTATTAGGAATTGAGGCAAACCCACTAATAAGGATTCACCTACCAGATGCATATCCAACTTAATAATCTTACGGCTAAGGTGAATCAATTCGTTCTTGTTGGAGAAGAGACGAATTTGCCACATCAGCATCGTAAACTGAGCCAAGATGGTAGCTATCGCCGCTCCCTTAATGCCCCAACCCAACACGAAGATAAAGATAGGGGCAAACACACAGTTGAGAATGACCGTGCCAAAAGTGGCATACATCGCCTTTTGCGGACGGTTGGTAGAACGCAACATGGCATTCAAACCTAAGTACATGTGCGTTACAACGTTACCTATCAAAATAATCGACATAAAACTGCGCGCATAAGGTAACGTAACATCGCTCGCACCAAAGAAGCGTAATATTGGGTTGATAAAGCAAACCAACACCAGTCCTAAAACGATACCCAAGGTAAGGTTCATGATGACCACATTGCCCAAGATCTTTTGCGCTGTAGTATAATCCTTCTGTCCTAACTTTACACTCATAAGGGTGGCTGCACCTACGCCAACCATAGCGCCAAAGGCTGCCGTGAGCGACATGAGAGGTCCCGTCAAAGCCAATCCCATGATTGCTTCAGGACCCACACCTTGTCCAATAAAAATGCCGTCGATGATGTTGTATACCGATGAGGCCGCCATAGCCACAATGGCAGGAATGGCGTACTGCATAAGCAGTGAACCAATGGGCTTCTCGGCCAGTACGTTAAACTGATTCGTCTTATTATCTTGTCTCATGTTGTGGGCAAAGTTACAAATATCTATGGTCGTTAATGGTGTTTTATGGCTGAAAAATGTACTATTTTTAGAAAGCTTTAAGGGTTGCTGCTCGATTTTTCTACTGTCTGTGTGGCAAGGCAACCACTTATTTCGTTAAATTTGCGCTGTATTATTAACAAACAAAACGAAAATGGCAAAGTTTAAACGTATATTGCTCAAACTTAGTGGTGAAAGCTTAATGGGCGAACAAGGTTATGGTATAGATGTAAAGCGACTCAACGAGTACGCAACGCAGATTAAGGAAGCACTCGAAATGGGGGTACAGATCAGCATCGTAATAGGTGGTGGCAATATTTTCCGTGGCCTAAGTGGAGCTGGTAAAGGTTTTGATCGTGTAAAGGGCGACCAAATGGGTATGTGTGCTACGGTTATCAACTCATTGGCTTTGAGTTCAGCCTTAGGTGCGATTGGCGTGAAAAACCACGTATTCACCGCCATTCGTATGGAACCCATTGGTGAGTTCTACACCAAGTGGAAGGCTATTGAAGCTATGGAACGTGGTGAGGTAGCTATCATCAGTTGTGGAACGGGTAGTCCTTACTTCACTACCGATACAGGGTCATCTTTGCGTGGCATCGAGACTGAAGCTGACGTAATGTTAAAGGGTACGCGTGTTGACGGTGTTTACACGGCTGATCCTGAGAAGGACCCAACAGCAACTAAGTTCGATGAGATTACTTATGATGAAGTGCTCTCACGTGGTTTGAAGGTAATGGACGTAACGGCTACTGCTATGTGTCGTGAGAATAAGTTGCCTATCTATGTGTTCAACATGGACGTATATGGCAACTTAAAGAAAGTGCTCAGTGGTGAAAATATTGGCACTTACGTTCATGCGTAATGAGTAGGTAGAAACCTACCTCTACAGAAGCCTCTACAAAACGTTTCATTATGCCCTAAATTGGTATTATGCTTACGTATATTTTACCTACTGCTATTTTTGCTTTCATGTTTCACTTTTCGATTTGAAGGTGTTGATTATCAATACTTTCAGGAAATGAAACATGGCGTATTTATGTTTCATTTTTAGTTTCAATGTTTCATTCCAAAAACACTGAGGGAGAAAAACAAAAACACTGAGGGAGCGATTCCAAAACACAGTGGGAGCGATATCAAAACACAATGGGAGCGATCATTCGCTCCCATTGTGTTTTTTACATGAAACGTTGAAACTAAAAGTGAAACATTGAAGTAGTATGTTTCATGTTTCAAAATGGTTGATATTCAATTAGTTCGCAGAAAAAATGAAACATGAAAGATAAAACAAAAGTTTTAAAAACGTATAGGATTTTATCGTTCATTTGGGGTATTGAACGCGCGTGCTATAATTATCGTGCAAGGCGAATGCAATCGAACTCGCTCGAATAGCTGAGTCGCAGCCAATAAGTAGGTGTTCAAAATTAGTTGATATGAATTGGTGCAGTATTTCGTTCGCTTTCGCGCACCTTTTCTCGCCATGGCAAAATGAAAGCAAGCTTTCTTTTGCTCATCTGGCTTAACGAAAAGGTTCAGAAACATAGGTTGAAGAGGGAGCGTAGCGGGCTACGTGACCGATGAAACCTATGTTTCTGGGCGAAAGAATGCACCAAGGCATATCGACTAATTCGGAACATGATTAATATAAACTAATTTTGAACACCTACTTAATGTCAAAGAAAAGCACGCGTTATGTTCTGTTCGATATATTGTAATTTTACTAAGCCTGAATTTTACTTACTGAAGTTTCGGATTTAACAAGGGCGGGCTGAATCATCGGCTGCGGCTCAGCAATTCAAGCAAACTTGATTGCATTCGCCTTGCACGATGATTCAGCCCGCCCTTGCTAAATCCGAAACTTGAGTTACTTACTCATTACACCCACAACACCCCGTTCCGTCAAAACAGTGGGTGCAGAGTTTGCATTTTGGTAAACCTATGGCCTTGACAAGTGTTTCGAGCTTGTTGAAACGCAACGTGGTGAGGCCCAAACGTTTGCGGATTTCCTCCACCATGCGTGTGTACTGCGGAGAATCGGTTGTGGCATAAAGGGGAAGGTCTTTGTTGGCATCGCCTTCAAACTCCTCAATGATGCGACGCGTAATGAGTTCCATGTCGCTCTTTGACGAAGTAAAACCGATGTAAGGACAACCGTAAATAAGCGGCGGACAAGCAATGCGCATGTGCACCTCGCGTGCTCCGTCTTCAAAGAGAACGCCTACATTGTCGCGCAACTGCGTTCCGCGTACGATAGAGTCGTCGCAGAAGAGTACGCGCTTACCGTTCAGCATGTCGCGGTTGGGGATAAGTTTCATCTTAGCCACTAACGAACGCATTGACTGATTGGCAGGGGTAAAGCTGCGTGGCCAAGTGGGCGTATACTTTGAGATAGCACGTTGATAAGGTTTGTTCATGCCAGCAGCATAGCCCAAGGCCATGCCCACGCCAGAGTCGGGAATGCCGCAAACGCAGTCCACTTCCGTGTTGTCCTCCATAGCCATCATGCGTCCGTTCTCATATCGCATCTCTTCCACATTGCGTCCCTCGTAAGTAGAGGTGGGGAAACCATAGTACACCCAAAGGAAAGAACAAATCTGCATTTGCTTGCGTGGTGCGCGCAATTGTTCTATGCCATCGGCACGCATACGTACCACTTCGCCCGGACCGAGGAAACGCTCCGTTGTGTAGCCCAAGTTGGGGAAAGCCGTGCTCTCGCTGGTAGCAGCATAGGCACCTTCCTTCTTACCTATAATAATAGGTGTGCGTCCCCATGAGTCGCGTGCTGCGATAATGCCGTCTTCTGTAAGTAAAAGCATAGAGCAGGACCCCTTAATGTGGCGGAACACGTTGTCAATGCCTTCTTCGAACGTCTTGCCCTGAATAAGGAGCAAACCGATTAACTCTGTTGGGTTCGTCTTGCCCGAAGAGAGTTCGGTGAAGTGCATGTTCTGACTAAGCAACTGTTGCTCCAGTTCGTCAATGTTCTGAATCTTGGCTACTGTAACAATAGCAAACCGCCCCAAATGCGAGTTCAAGACAATGGGTTGTGCATCAGTATCGCTGATGACGCCTATGCCCGAAGTAGCTCCTGCGAAGCGAGGAAGCGTAGACTCGAATTTAGTGCGGAAGTAAGAATTTTCAAGATTGTGAATAGAACGTGTAAACGCGTGTTCGTTTGCGTTGTACGTGGCCATACCGCCTCGGCGGGTGCCTAAATGTGAGTTGTAGTCAGTGCCGTAAAACAAGTCGGCCACGCATTCTATGCGTGATACGGTGCCAAAGAAACCTCCCATAGTTTAAGTAGTTGATTGTTTGTGTGATGGTTTTCGCTTGCAAATTTAATTGAAATGTAAAAAGTATGAAATAAATGCTTTTACTTTTTTACAAACTATTTCAAGAAAAAGACGAGCATAAGAATAAAAGTCTGTAACTTTGCAATGAATAAAGACCAAACAAAAACCTATAAAGAATATATATACATAAGTCTTTTATGGAACTCATTGAACAACTTATTGCGCGTGCAAAAGCTAACAAGCAGCGCATTGTTCTTCCAGAAGGAACGGAAGAACGCACATTGAAAGCCGCTAACCAGGTGTTGACTGATGGCGTAGCAGACCTTATCATCTTGGGTAATGTTGACGAAATCCATAACCTCGCAAAGCAGTGGGGCTTGGGCAACATTGACAAGGCTACCATCATCGATCCCGCTACTAGTCCTAAAAAAGAGGAATATGCTCAACTCCTTGCCGAGTTGCGTAAGAAGAAAGGCATGACCATCGAAGAGGCTCGTCAGAAGGTGCTCGACCCACTTTACTTCGGTTGCATGATTATTAAAAGTGGCGATGCTGATGGTCAGTTGGCTGGTGCTCGCAACACAACGGGAAATGTGCTTCGTCCGGCATTGCAGATTATCAAGACTGCTCCTGGCATTACCTGCGTGAGTGGTGCCATGTTGTTGCTCACGCATGCTCCTGAATGCGGCGACAATGGTGTGCTCGTAATGGGTGACGTAGCCGTTACTCCCGTGCCCGATGCTAATCAATTGGCACAGATCGCAGTGTGCACTGCACAAACTGCCAAGGCCGTTGCAGGTATCGACCCCCGCGTAGCTATGTTAAGCTTCTCAACGAAGGGCTCTGCTAAGCACGAAGTAGTAGACAAAGTGACGGAAGCACTTGGTATTGCTAAGCAAATGGCTCCTGAGTTGAAGATTGACGGTGAGTTGCAAGCTGATGCCGCCCTCGTTCCTTCAGTAGGTGCTTCAAAGGCTCCGGGTAGCGAAATCGCAGGTAAGGCAAACGTATTGGTTGTTCCTTCACTCGAAGTTGGTAACATTGGTTACAAGCTCGTTCAACGCTTAGGTCACGCTACAGCCATTGGTCCTATCCTTCAGGGTATTGCTCGTCCTGTTAACGACCTTTCACGTGGTTGCTCTGTTGATGATGTCTACATGATGGTAGCCATTACTGCCAACCAAGCTATTGCTGCGAAAGAGGCAGAGTAAGTCCAGAGGTTAGTGGGTTAAGGGGGTAAAAATGATGCTTTACCCCCTTGACGCACTAATTACCTTTTAGATAATAACTAATCAAATAGGTTAAGGCAACTTTTTGACCCCTTAACCCTCTAACCCTATAACCTTAGAAATGAAGATTCTCGTAATCAACTGCGGCAGTTCATCTATCAAGTATAAGCTCTACGAGATGGACGATAAGTCTGTACTCGCTGCTGGCGGTATCGAAAAGATTGGTCTTGAAGGCTCGTTCTTGAAGACAAAAATTAATGGTGAAACAAAGATTATTGAATCACCCTGTCCTACACACACTGAAGGCATTAAGTTGATGTTCGACACGTTGTTGAACCCCGTTTATGGTGCTATCAAGAGCCTCGACGAGATTGGCGCAGCTGGTCACCGCATCGTGGCTGGTGGTCGTTTCACTAAGAGCCAAATCGTTACGGACGAGATGTTGCAAGAGTGGAAGCAGTACATGGAACTTGCTCCCCTTCACTCTGACGCTCACCTCAAAGGCTACGTTGCTGTAAAGGAAATGTTGCCCAACTTACCTCAAGTGTTCGTGTTCGACACAGCCTTCCACCAGACAATGCCTGCCAAGGCTTATATGTACGCTGTGCCTTACAAGTACTACGAAGAGAATAACATTCGTCGTTGGGGCGCTCATGGTACAAGCCATCGCTTCGTTACCGCTCGCGTATGCGAAGTGTTAGGCGTGAAGCCTGAAGACGTTCGCATCATTACTTGCCACATTGGTAATGGTGCTTCTGTATCAGCTGTTAAGTATGGTAAGTGTGTTGACACCTCAATGGGTCTCACTCCGTTGGAAGGTTTGATGATGGGTACACGTTCAGGTGATGTTGACCCTTCAGCCGTGCTCAGCATTATGAAGAAGGAAGGTCTTACTCCCGATCAGATGAGCGACTTGCTCAATAAGCAAAGTGGTGTGAAAGGCATCTCTGGCGTATCAAGCGACATTCGCGAGGTAGAAGCTGGCATTCGTGAAGGCAACGAGCGTTGCCAATTAGCTATGGATATGTATAGCTACCGCATCAAGAAGTACGTAGGTGCTTATGCAGCCGTAATGGGTGGTGTAGACATTGTCGTATTCACTGCAGGTGTAGGCGAGCACCAATGGGACGTTCGTCAAGGTGCTGTTGAGGACCTTGAATTCATGGGTATTCAACTCGACAAGGAGAAGAACAAGAAGAACTTTGGTGAGGAAGAAATCATCTCAACTCCCGACAGCAAGGTAAAGGTAGTCGTTGTTCCTACTGACGAAGAGTTGCTCATTGCTAGCGATACGCTCGACTTGGTGAAGTAACTTACACACTTATACATCAAAAAAAAGGAGAATACAAGCAATTTGTATTCTCCTTTTTGCGTTTGGTGGAACTGAACTGTAAATTGCAATTTGTCGGCCTAATTGGGGGGCGGGTTTGTAACCCGCGTCAGTAGCATGTTGTAGATATTCAAAGCTTCCTGCTGCTGCCGCGGGTTACAAACCCGCCCCCCAATTAGGAAGACAAATTGCAATTTATTTGTAATCAATGTTATCAATTCCAATCTATCAAAACGCCGTCTTTTGTAATACCACGTACACTCACGTCAATGCGTTGAGCTTCATGTGAATTAGAGAATAGAATAACAGTAGCATTGCCATTATTGTCGGTGGTAACGTTCGGTCTCCATAACAATGTACGACGATTGTCATTGTCGGTGGGTAAGTCGAACCTACGATAGTTGGGTGAATAGAAATTAACCTCTGGGGTAAATCCCTGTACATTTCTAAGTTCAATGCCCTTTTTCGAATTTTCACGAAAGCGAAAAGCATCTGGGTCGCTATATAAATAAATGGAATAAGCTGAATAAGAAAATCGCTTTTCGTTACCTGACAATGCATCGTCAACCTTGTTATCTATGACCATTGCTATAGATTTGTATTCGCTACAATCACCATAAATATAGCTATAGTCAACTCTTGTATTGTTTTTGTATAAAAAAATTTCATGACCATTTATAAAAAAACGTCCCATTATATTATTTGTATGCAAGGGATTAGGATTAAAAGCATCCATATTGCTTTTATTGGGAAAACTTGAACTCTCACTATTTCGAGATAAAGTATCAACCAAATTATCCATTTCAAGCACACCGTACTCATCATGTTGAATCCGATTATTGCTATATTGCAAAAGATCTATTACTCGCATGCCCTCTTGTCTACCACAATCTTTGCTACGTTCTACCTCTCTAATAACATTGATATACTTCATAGCGTGTTTCATTCCAGCTTTTTCGCCACCTCCCCAAGTGTATTTGCTGCCTTGAAGTCCTTTGTATTTTCTTACACGCGCTACAACTTCTGCAGAATTTAAAGTAGAAAATACAGCTCGCTGCAAAGTATCTACCCATTCAAAAGTAGTATTCTCTTTAGGATTAGCTGTGAAATCATCAGTTGTAATGGGTTTTATCGGCAATGCCAAATCGGTATGCCAAAGTGGGCGTGGCTGAGGAGAAAACCAACGATCTATCATTAAACGCGTAAATGTGCGCTTACCCGTCTCTTGCTTCATCACAAACTTTACAATGTAATTGCCCTCAAAGTCAATATTCGACTCAAAAGCATACTCACCCTTGTTGTTTGTACGAGTTGCTCCCTCTATACTTTCGCCAATTACCTTATGATCTTGAAAACGATACCCATACATATTTAAGGTAGCATTAGCAAGCGGCTCATGCTTTTTGTTGTCTTTATAAATTTTTCCACGAAGTATCAGTTTGTTTTCAATAGGTTGCTTTAACTGAAAAGAATCTTTGCCACACATAACCTCGAACGTATTGGTGCGCCACCCTTGCACCAACATTAATAGGTCGAGCATACGTCTGTGTGCAGCATCATTCTTGATAAAGTATAGGTCAGGACGATGAATGTAGCCTTTTAATTCTGATGCAAGCAATAGATAGCCTTCAAAGCCACCATCGTTGGTTGATACGAAGTTGCCTCCTTCGTCTCGTACTACAACAGACATGGTTGCTCCCTTAACCGAACGCCCCATAGCATCTACAGCACGCATTTGAAGAACGATAGGAGAAAATGGTCCATACCATTTTTGATTTTGTTTTACACTTAACTTTACGTAACGCGATTTTTCATCTTGCTTTATTGGCACCCAAAACAAACGTGTGGCAAGGCTATTGCCTAGTTCATCAAAAAGTTCGGCACGACAAACGCCACCTCTTAATGCTTTATGGGGTACGAGTATTTCTACACTTTCGTTATTGACTGTAAGTGTGTCGAAATAGCACACATTTTCACGATTAAACACAGCAAGCCCTAATAGTTTAGATGTTCCACGAAGACTATCTCCAACTGCTACTTGAATGAGTTCTCCTTCATCACTATAATCTGCATGTATTGCATAAGGGGCGACTTGTGTGGGCAATGCTATAGCTCCTACTTTTTTATCACCATTGTATATTTTCCGATTAGACGATAAACAAACGTGGCCGCCCATAAAATCGGAGGCTAAATCAAAAGTACCCATACCATCATGTTCGGGCACAGAAGTCGCATAGATACGACCTTTATTATCGTATATTTTTAAAGTATCTTCTATTACAGCACCTTTTCCGTCGGTTAGTTTGTAGGCTATACGCTGATTGGCCCCTTTTACTCGCTTTCCACCCTCAGGGTAGAAATTTAGTAATGCACCTCTGTCATTTTTCATTACGTACGGACGCGGGTCGCCTAAAGTAACTTGGTCATGCGCCAAAGGTTCAGGAATGGATAATTGTACGATGTCTCGTAACTGCGTTTTGTCTACCTTTTTATTGGGATTGCTGGTTGAGAACACAGGGATTATTCTTGAAAAACAAGCTTCAGTATTCCAATTAACCATTTCGCGCGTATACGCTCTAACCTCATAATAGCCAGCATATACTGGTAATTGTAACGAAAACATACCATTGGCAGTACCTAAGGAGTCTAATTTGTGAATGTTTTGTGTAATCATCTGCCCGTCAGCATTCAACAATTCAATGTAAAGAATTCGACTCAGATTGGTTGGTTTCAAAGAAGAAGCTCGTACAACGTAAGCCTTATACCAAATAGTGTCACCCATCAAATAGCCTAAATTGTCAAAATGTACATACACTTTTTCACGCGGAAAGTTATAATCAAACCGCGCGGCACGCTTAAATTGGCTAAACAATTGTTCTGTCTCTGACAGAACTTGTTGCGCTTTAAGACTACTTGTAGTCATTAACAAAATGACAATAAAAAGAATATGCTTGGCAAGTGCTTTCATAGGTGATTAGCTGACAACTTAACTATTTGAATTACACGTCGGACAGGTTGCATCTTCGCTGGTACAATCTATCAAGTCTCCGCCGTAACTGCATTCTATACGATAGCTTTCATAGGGTGCATGAACGTATGTATAAAAAGATTCTACTTTAGCAGAATCTGGCTTGTATATATTTGCCGCAAAATTTGTTGCAGCATTAAAAGCCTTTTTTCTGTCAAAATCACGGAAATATTCGTAATCTATTACTTCATGTTTACAAGGCTCTTTTCGGTGCGTAACGCTATTTATATCATATGTATGTGTTTTATAATGCACTTCCACACGATATTCAATAAATGTACACATCATGTGTGTTGCGACTTTTACGTGATTATAGCCTAATGGCTTTGTAGTGGCACATGCTTCATGTCTATGTTTAGGAATGCCATAATTATGATAAGCATATCTAAAGTTCATAAACAATATAGCTATAATGGCTAATGAACCTATTATATACCTTACGTTTTCATTAGTATTTAATTTAAATTTAGTTAGTGACAAATGTACAAAGTTTTGCTTTGCTAAAGCAAATAAAATGTAGATTTTTCTGTGATAATAGGCGTATAGGTCAAATTGCAGGATGAAATCACATTCTGGAAATTAGGTACTATAGTGGCAAAATTAAGTTCGCTAACGAGAGTAAAATGAAATTAGTCCTCGTTAGCGTAAAAACTACTCGTCGTTAGTGTTAATATTAGTCGCCGAGAGTTGATTTTCATGTCTTATTATGCTTAGTTTTTGTTTAGACTGCTCCAAAATGTTCCCATTACAAGTATAGGAAGTATGGTTGAAAATGTCAATATTCATTACCTCTTAGGGCCTTTATTCTGGCTCAAATGCTATAGGAATCCCCTTCTTATCTAAATCCGGAACATAATATCCCAAGGGCGATATTTTAGAACCCCAGATCATTACAATCTTGTTAGTGTTTTTTGTTCCCTCCCCCGATTAGTTCCAATCAATCAATACCCCCTCTTTGGTGATGCCACGCACGCTGATGTCGAGTGTAGAAGTTTCACGAGAGTTGGTGAAGAATATTAGGTTGGCTTTACCCTCGTGGTCGGTTGTGACATTCGGAGCCCAAAGTAACGTGCGGCGCATGTCTTTGTCAGAGGGGAGATCAAACTTGCGATAGTTGGGCGAATAAAACTTTACCTTGGGCGTGAAGCCTACGATGTGGCGATATTCAACCCCCTTGCGGCTACGCGAACGATATTCCTCTGGCAACGTGTAGATGTAGATAGAGTAGAAGGTGTCGGCAGTGCGTACTTCCTTGCCAGTAATGTTGTCAACTCCCTTGTTGTCGCGCACGACGGAAATGGATTTCACTTCACTACAAAATAAGTCGGGTATGCCAGGCTCATTGTCAATGTATGTGTTAATCTTGCGGCCGCGATATTCGAAGTCGTGCTCCGTATGGTCGCGCAAGTTTTGTTCGAATTGAGAGGGCTTGTCAGTGTTATCATCTTTTCCCTTTTCGGCATTGTCAAAGATGTTGTCAATCAATCGCACTCCCTGATCGACATCAGAGTAGCGGCTATACTCGAACTTATCGCTTTCAAGCATGCGAAATACCTCCAAAACTTCCAATTTAGAGCCTGCGCCATAGTCCTTAAGTCGCTCGTATTCTTTCTGAATGTCGTAATACTTAGTCGTGTGGCGCATTCCGTTCTGTTCGCCACCGCCCCAAGTGTAGCGATTGCCTGTGAAGCCGTGGTAACGCTTAACGTGAGTCACCACCTCAGCTTGATGAAGCGTGGTGTACATCGTCTTTTGTATGGTATCTTTCCATTCAAAGGTGCGGCTATCGCGAGGGTTAGCGTTATGGAGTTGTCGCGCCTGATTATCTGCTCCGTTGTAGAGTGTCAGATTGAGTTCGGGAGCATAGAAAGGGCGTGGTAGGGGCGAAAACCATCGGTCGAGCGTCAGTCGGCTCCACGTCTTTTGGTCCTTATCCCCCGCGCGCATGGTAAATTGTGCCAAGTATTCCCCTTCGTAGTTGACATTTGATTCGAAAGCAAATCGTCCTACGCTATCCGTGTGCGTATGTGCCTCCAATGTGCCAGGCATTGGTTTGCCGTTTTCAAATTGGTAAGCATGCATATTGAGATTGACGTTAGAAAGTGGAGTTAGCTTGTCGTTGTCCTTATAGATAGTGCCACGCAGAATGAGCTTTTCCTCAATCGGTTGTTTATGTACAAACTCCTTTGTGCCACACATCACGTCAAATGAGTTGGCACTCCAACCCTGTACGAGCAGTAATAGGTCAAGCATGCGGCGGTGGGCTGCATCGTTGCACTCAAAGTAGAGGTCAGGTCGGTGAATGTACCCCTTAACCTCAGAAGCCAATAACATGTATCCCTCAATACCTCCATCGCGATTGGATAGAATATTGCCCGACTCATCGCGCACCGACACAGAGAGTGAACTCCCTTGTATAGGTTGGCCTTGTGCCGTCGTGGCTTGGATTGCAACGACGGCGGGTGAGAATGGTTGGTATTCATATTCATTTTGCTTCACGTCAATGTGTGCAAAGCGTGTACTATCCGTCTTCTCAAATGGTACCCAAAAGAGACGTGTTGCAAGGCTAATGCCATCCGTATTGAAGAGTTCCAAACGATTGACACCGCCACGCAATCCTTTGCGTGGAATAAAGAGTTCTTCGGGTGCAGCGTTGACGGTAATGGTGTCGAAATAACACACGTTTTCTCTATTAAATATTGCCACCCCTAACAGATTTCCCTCTGGAGCTTGGCTCCCCTTGCTGATTTGTACCGCCAGTCCATCCGTCTGTTCAGAGGCAAAGAGAGCGTAAAACCCTTTACATTCGGGCAAGTTATTTTGTCTTTTACGCACCTTTCGCGAGATAGCGTCAGATTGGAGCGTCACATAACCCCCATTGCCAAAGTCTGCAGACAATATGAAGTCGCCCATCCCATCGTGCTCACACTGCGCAGTGGCATAGAGCGTGCCGTCTTGTCGGTAGATTTGTAGCGTATCATAGACTGGCAGTCCGCGACCATCGGTTAACTTGAAAGCAATGCGTTGCGCGGCACCTTCAACTCGTTCTCCACCCTCAGGGAAGAAGTCTATCATGCGATCAGAATTCTTTTTGAGATGGTAAGGACGTGGGCTACCCAATGACCCTGCATTCTCATCTGTCGGTTGTGGTATAGAAAGCTGCGTGATATCTTTTGAGAGCGTTTTCTCCATTTTGCGTTGCGGGTTGCTCCCTGTGAATACAGGAATAACGCGTGAAAAACAAGCCTCTGTACCCCAGTTGACCATCTCACGTGTGTAGGCTCTCACTTCGTGATAACCTGAGTGAATGGGAAGTTGTAGTGAAATGGCGCCATTAGCTGTCCCCAAACTGTCGAGTTGAAGCGTTTGTTGCACCAATTGTTGTCCGTCATCGCTAAGCAATTCCACATAGAGCACGCGGCTTAAGTTGGTGGTGCTGAGCGATGAAGCTCGCACAACATAGGCTTTGTACCAAATGGTGTCGCCTTCGAAGTAGGCAGAGTTGTCGAGGTGAACGTAAACCTTCTCACGTGGGTAGCGATAATCAAAGCGTGATGCTGCCTTGAATTTATCAAAAAGTTGTTCTGCCTGACTTGTTTGTGCCTGTGTTTTGGTACAACCAAACAGTATAGTTAATACGATTAGTAGAAAGGTGTGTTTGTGCATATCGCATGGTTTTATAAATATTTAGAGAGTTATGAGGTTGTTTTTTAACCCTCTTACCCCTCTAATAACCAACCCTTTATAAGTATTTTTTTAAGAATGCCTCCATGGCGCGATAGAAGTCGAAGCGGTTTTCTTGGTTGTGAAAGCCGTGGCCTTCATTGTCCTTTACCATGTATTCAACTTCAATGCCACGTTCTTTCAGAGCAGCTACCATTTGGTCGCTTTCGGCTTTGTTGACACGAGGATCGTTAGCACCTTGGGCAATAAACAGAGGAACGCGTATTTTGTCAGCATGTAGGGCAGGGGAAGTGGCAGCTAATTGCTCAGCATCCTTTTCGGGGTCGCCTACCTGTTCGTACATCATTTCGAGCATGGGACGCCAGTAGGGCGGAATCGTCTTCATAAAGGTAAAGAGATTGCTCACACCAACGTAGTCAATGCCACAAGCATATACGTCAGGGGTTAACGTTAGGCCTGCTAAAACAGCATAGCCTCCATAGCTACCGCCATAAATGGCAACGCGGTCTTTGTCGGCAATGCCTTGTTCAATTAACCAATTAACGCCGTCGGTAATGTCGTCTTGCATCTTTAGTCCCCATTGCTTGTAGCTGGCTTCTAAGAACGAACGGCCATAGCCCGTTGAACCTCTAAAGTTCATTTGAAATACGGCGTAACCTCTGTTGGCTAAGAATTGCACCTCTGATGAATAGCCCCAGCAGTCGCGTGCCCACGGGCCACCATGAGGATTGATTACTACGGGGAGCTGATGAGCTTCGTTGATCGAAAGTCCGTTAGGTAATGTTAGATATGCTTCAATGGTGAGTCCGTCACGTGAAGTGTACTTAACGGCGTGCATCTCGTTCATCTCCTCAGCCTTTATCCACGGAGCTAATTCAGCCATGGGTGTTGCCTCGTCTGTTTGTGCGTCATAGAACCAATAGGCACCGCGTGTGCGGTCGCCGCCAACATATATTAGGTAATGCTCTTCAGCCTTATCAGTGTCGGCTATGCCATAGCGTTGGTTAGGGAAGTGAGCTTTGATGCGAGCACGCAGCGCCTCTTCATCTGCGTCGAAATAGTGGCGAATGGGTTCTTTGTGCCCTGTGCAGTAAACGCTCAGTAGCTTCTTACGCTTGCGTGAGTAGCTAATGCTCGAAATGTCGTATTGATCGTTTTCGTAAAGTAACTCCAACTCTTGACAGTTGGCAGGGTTCATGCGTACCAATACCGTCTTGTCGCGTCCAAGATTGGTGGCGGCATAGACCTCTTTATTGTCAGGTGTAAACTCCATGAAGCTAACCACATCGCGGAAGTTGGTGGTTAATACTGCGCGGAAAGGTTCGTCTTCAGTGTCGCGATAAAGCACCTGCGTGTTAATGCCGTCAACAATGGCTGTTGCTACACGCAACTTCCCTTCGTGGTCGGTCATCCAACCTTGAATGTTGCCAGGGTTTTCGGCTAATAAGGTGAGTTCACCTGTCTTGAGGTTAAGTCGATAAGGGTCGAATACCTCAGGATTGCGGCGGTTCATACCTATCAGTACGAAGTCATCTTGCTCTTCAAGGTCGTCGATCAGACTGGTTCTGACTCCTTTAAAGGCTGTATAGGCCCGTTCGTCAGATCCGTCACGTAGTACACCATAGAGTTGGTAGTTCTCGTCACCAGCAGTGTCTTTCATGTAAAGCAAACGCTCATTGTCGGCCCACATATAGCCTGCTACGCTACGTTCAGTTTCGTGCGTAATGCGTAGTGCTTGTTCGTCGGTTTTGCCGATGGCGCGTACAAAAACGTTCAGACGGTCTTCATAAGGAGCCATGTAAGATATGTACTTGCCGTCGGGCGAAAGTTGGTAACCTGTTCGCTCAGAATTGCGAAAAAAGTCTTCAAGTGGAAGGAAGGGTTTCATGAAATTATGGTATGTTTTATTTGCAAATTTACAGTTTTTACACATACTTTCGTACCTTTGCAGAAAACAATCACTTAAAAACGTATATACATATAATGCATACACTTGTATTGGTAACAACAGAGTTTGCAGCCGTTGCACACTTAATGATGAGCTTGGTAATGTTTTACTTAGCGCGTCGCAGTGTGCAATTTTTGTCGCAGGCTTGGATTATGTTGCTTATCTGTTTGATGTATTGTGGCGCTTTGTTTTTTATAGCTACGCATGGGGTAGTGCCGCAGTTGGGCATATTACATCCCGTGTTGCTCATCTATTTATTGGCTTGCTCTTATTTGCAGAGTATTTATCCCTTAGGGCTTTGTATGCCAGGCTATTTGCAGTGGGGACGTATGTGGGGCTATGCTGTACCAGCGCTTGTTCTGATCTTTATATATGGAGTGGGGGCTGCGGTAGGCAGCAACATGGCCAATGTCTATACATTCGATGATATTGTTCACTTTTTCCTATCTGGCGATGTGGTGTTGCGCATCATCTGTTTGTTGCTATCGGGTTATTACATTTGTAATATATTCCGTCTTCCACATCGTTTGGTGCGTAGTATGCAATTGCCGAGTGACTTGATAGCCTATGGTGCGTTGTTAGGATTTGTAAGCTTGTTCTTTGTCTTTATTACGATAAAGTTCAATTGGACATTAGTATGCATTTACATGTTCCTCTTTACGTTGGTCAATATGTTCTTGTTTTTCCGCATATTGCGCCCTACGGTGTCGGCCATGTCATATCCCAGTTTTCGTCAGGTAGAGAAGCCACCAACGAAAGAGGAGATTACGCAGTCAGAGGCCGACGACTTCAATGAGGCCAACCTTCACCGTTTTGAAGTAATGGAGTATGTTATGCAACACGAGAAACCCTATATCGATGTAGCCTTCAATCGCGAACGCTTGTGCCGTCTGGCGGGTTTTAATCGTCACATGGTATTGCAGAGTTTGCGTTCACAAGGGTATAACGACATACACGAATACATTATGCGCTATCGAGTGGCCGAGGTAAAGGCGCGCATAGAGCGTGGTGAAATAACAGACATAAAGCAAGTAATTGACGTAGGTTTCCGTTCAACCACCACCGCTACTTCCTCTTTCGAACGCTACGAAGGTGTCGACTTGGCAGAGTTTATTGAAAATACAAATGATAGCCGAGCAGCGATGAAATAATGGATTTTTTCTTAAAAAAGTAGCATAATAAAAGGGCAGACCAAAAGTCTGCCCTTTTTTTTAGATAAACTGCAATTTGACAAATAGTCCACGAACAAACCTAACGGCCTCACCCCTCCCTCTCTCCTTGAGAAGAGGAGGAGGGGTGAGACCCCAATTGCAGTTTATCTAAGAAATATGATTTACTTTACTCTTCCACCTCATTGTTAGGGTCTTCAGAACCTTCGCTGAGTAGGTCTGTACCCCAGTGAGTTGAGGCTAAGCGCTTTTCGCGATCAACGACTTCTTTGGCCTTCTTGGCATAGATAATCATGCGCAAAGATTGTGAGTAAGAAACGTAGTTCCACAACCAGTTGAAGAGCACAATCATCTTGTTACGTACGCCTAAGATAGAACGCAAGTGAACAACGAGCCACAATACCCATGCCAAGAAACCACCAAACTTCATGCTGCTAAACTCTGCTACGGCGCGGTTGCGACCTACAGTGGCCATGGTGCCGAGGTTCTTGTAGTGGAAGGGCTTCATTTCTTTGCCTGCTGCCAATCGCTTGAGGTTCTTGGCCAAGTTGTTGCCTTGTTGAATGGCTACTTGGGCTAACTGTGGGTGTCCGCCGGGCCATTTATCGTCACCGTCGGGCATGATGCACTGGTCGCCAATGCAGAATACGTTGTCTAATCCTTGCACTTGGTTATAAGCGTCGACTACAATGCGATGACCACGACCTAAATGTGAAGGGTCGAGGTTGCCAACAGGCTGTGCTGCCACACCGCTCACCCAAATGAACGTACGAGTGGCAATGCTGCTACCATCTTTCAGCATGACATTGTGGTTCTTATAGTCGGTTACCATTTTATTGAGCAATACGTTTACGCCCATGGTGCGTAAGTACTTCTCAACCTTTTGGCTTGATTCATTGCTCATGGCAGCTAATAAGCGTGGCCCGGCCTCTATCAAGTAGATGTTCATCAATGAAGTAGGGAGGTCGGGATAGTCTTTGGGCAATACGAAGTTCTTCATTTCGCTCAGTGCACCAGCAATCTCAACGCCCGTAGCACCACCACCCACGATTACAACGTTGAGTAGCTCTTGACGCTCTTTGTCGGTAGCGCAAGTTAAGGCACGCTCAAAGTTGTCGAGTAGGGCATTGCGCAACCCCATGGCCTCGCTCACATTCTTCATTGGCATGGCTTGTTCGGCTACGTTTTTATTGCCAAAGAAGTTGGTCGTAGCACCAGCTGCCAAAACTAAGTAGTCATAGCTTACCTTACCAATTGACGTCTGAATAATCTTATGTTCGGGAAAGATAGAGCGCACTTCAGCCATGCGATAGTAGAAGTCGTTGCGCTTTTGGAAAATCTTACGGAAAGGGAAAGATATAGAGCTTGGTTCGATACCTGCTGAAGCAATTTGATAAATCAGTGGTGGAAATTGATGATAGTTGTTGCGATCAACCAAAACAACCTGATAGTTGCTTTTGCGCAATTTGTTTGCCAATTTAAGGCCGCCAAAACCACCGCCTACTATTACCACTCTCTTCTTGTCGGTTTTAGGAACGTTAAAGCTCATATTTGTTAGTCGTATTCTGTGTTAGATAATTATGTATTGGGAGGGCTTAAAACACAATATTTAGCCAATTCCCTCTTTTGCAAAGTTACAATCATTATGTTATATTTCGTAGTAAATGGCCATAAAAGATATACGAAATGTATTTTTTTGTTTTTTTAGTTTATACTATGTTATACTGATGTTACAAAAAAGTGACAAGGTTAGGATTGTGTTTGATTTAGCATTCGTGAAAAGTGTATGTGATGGCCTCGTATCTTTAACAAACTAACGGCCTCACTCTCTTATCAAGGGTGAGGCCGTTAATTATATGGAGAAAAAGATGTGTTATGCCAAGTAGTCGGTTACGTTCTTCTCAATACGAGCAAGTACATCGCCAGAAGTCTCGGGCGTGAACTTTTCGCCTGTAATGTGTTCGTAAAGTTCGATGTAACGTGCAGAAATGCTATTAACAATTTCATCGGTCATTTCGGGTACTTGTTGACCTTCTTTACCTTGGAAGCCGTTGTCCATCAACCATTCGCGAACAAATTCCTTTGAAAGTTGCTTTTGAGGTTCACCTTTAGCAAAGCGCTCTTCATATCCTTCAGAGTAGAAGTAGCGTGAAGAGTCTGGCGTGTGAATTTCGTCCATCAAGTAGATGGTGCCATTGTGCTTACCAAATTCGTATTTCGTGTCGACAAGGATTAAACCGCGTTGAGCAGCAATCTCAGTACCACGTTCGAAGAGGGCAAGTGTATACTTCTCAAGTACGGCATACTCCTCAGGAGTAGCTAAACCACGTGCCAAAATCTCTTCTTTTGAAATGTCGGCATCATGCTCACCAATTTCGGCCTTTGTCGTAGGAGTGATGATAGGAGTGGGGAACTTTTGGTTCTCTTTCATACCCTCAGGCAACTTCACACCACAAATCTCGCGTACACCGCTTTTGTAAGCACGCCATGCACTACCGCAAAGGTAGCCACGTACAATCATCTCAACGGGGAAGCCCTCACACATAACGCCTACCGTGACCATAGGGTCGGGGGTGGCCAACTTCCAGTTGGGGCAGATGTCGGTAGTTGCGTCCAAGAATTTGGCGGCAATTTGGTTGAGCACTTGTCCCTTGAAAGGAATGCCTTTGGGCAGGATAACATCGAATGCTGAGATACGGTCGGTTGCTACCATGGCCAAACGGTCGCCAAGGTTATAAACGTCACGTACTTTACCATGATAAACACTCTGCTGTCCAGGAAAATGGAAATCGGTTTTTGTTAATGCTGACATTTTGTTTTATGTATTTTGTTGCAGCAAAGCACTTTTAGTAGTTGTGTCTTGCTGGAGTTTTTAGATGCTTAATAAGCGGCAAGGCAAGTCTACCAATAATAGCTCACTTTACATAAAGCTTTACTGGCAGACTTGCCTTGTTCGTATTTCGTTATGGTTGTTCGCTATTCGTTGCTGCAGCTTTAGCTTGTTCGCGTAACTGCTTTCTACGTTCGTCATCGCGATTGTAGGCTTCCACTATTTTCGTAACCAACTTATGGCGAATAATGTCCTTTTGATTCATTTCGATGAAAGCAATGCCTTCTACGTTGTGTAGAATACGTTGTGCCTCTACCAATCCACTCTTTTGCGAAGCAGGTAGGTCAATTTGTGTACGGTCACCCGTAACAATCATTTTAGTGTTCCACCCCATACGGGTTAAGAACATTTTTATTTGAGCCGTTGTAGTATTTTGTGCTTCGTCGAGAATGACCACTGCATCGTTCAATGTGCGTCCGCGCATGAAAGCAAGAGGCGCTATTTGAATCACGTTTGTGTCCATATACTCTTGCAACTTGGCAGCAGGAATCATCTCTTGCAGTGCATCATAAAGAGGCTGCAAGTAAGGGTCAATCTTGTCTTTCATGTCGCCAGGTAGAAAGCCTAACTTCTCACCTGCTTCAACGGCAGGACGACTCAAGATGATTTTCTTTACACTTTTGCTTTTCAAGGCACGTACCGCTAAGGCGATAGCTGTATAGGTCTTGCCTGATCCTGCTGGGCCTATGGCGAATATCATGTCACACTTGTCGTAAGCTTCTACCAACTTACGTTGATTGGCTGAACGAGGGGTGATGGGCTTGCCGCCTGTGCTATATACAATGACGTCTTGTGCCGTTTCGCTTTGCGTAATGTGGCCTTTAATTACGTTGAGAATGTCCTCTTCTGATAGATTGTTGAACTTGGCACAATGGTGCTCTAATTTCGTAAAAATATCTTCGAAATTAGCCATTTCTTCCTCATCGCCCATTACGCGCACCACGTTGTCGCGAGCCATAATGCGCAATTTAGGACATAAGGCACGCAACATTTTTATGTTTACGTTGTTAACTCCGTAGAAGATTACGGGGTCGGCTTCTTCGAGTATGAAATGCTTTTCAATCATTGAGTTGACCAAGATGAGGTGCTATCAGGAGCACATCGAAATGTTGTTTAGTTTTATTTACGTGCAAAATTAAAAAATCCGATTGAAATGCACTAACTTTGTGTGCGCTATTTAGCAAAATCCTTACGACAAAAGAGCATATTTATTACGAATGAAACAATTATACCAACCTCGACGTATTCACTTTCTAACCGCTTTCGTATTGATAGTCATAGCATTAGCTATTACGAAATGTGTTAATCCACAGTTGGTCCTTCCCCGACTTCTTAGTGAGAATGATTCGATAAAGAACGAACCCAAACATGTGCCCGATAGCATAGAGTTGCAAGCGAAGCGGGTTGACGGTATCTTTTTAAAGGAGCGAAATCGACTAACGTTGTTAAAAAAAGACGGATCACCAGTTAAGAATCGCGTAACAAGTGTGCCACGTTTTGAAACGTCTTTTCCCGACTTGAATGATGTGCAGTTGGCTACGGCAAGTCGTTTAGGCATTCCGATGATAGAAAATCGTGATGAGGCGCATCATCGTATGAAAGATTTGGTGTATATCGCTGATAATCCGTTTTATACTGTTCAACGCTTACACCAATCTATTCCCTATCTCGTGCCTCGTGCTGCAACGCTTCTTAATCAAATCGCTCGAGCTTTTAATGACTCTTTAGCCACAAAGGGCTATCCCCCTCATAAGTTACTTATCACCTCTGTATTACGTACCAAAGCTGATGTACAGAAATTGCGGGGCTTTAACTCCAATGCTTCCGAAAATTCGTGTCATCAATATGGTACTACTTTCGATATTTCGTACAATCGCTTTCTCGAAATCGAACCTGACGGCAAGAGCAACATTCGTTGGGTAACAGTCTATAAGTCCATCTTGGCTGAAGTCTTAAACGACATGCGTGAGATGGGAGCCTGTTACGTAAAATATGAAGTACACCAATCGTGCTTTCATGTAACGGCAAGGTAATAGTTTGTGACAAAGATAGTGCAAACCGAATGCAAAAAGCCAAGCTTGCTTGAGATTTTTGCTGAGGTGCAGCCTATCTTATACAAAGATAGTGCAAACCGAATGCAAAAAGCCAAGCTTGCTTGAGATTTTTGCTGAGGTGCAGCCTATCTTATACAAAGATAGTGCAAACCGAATGCAAAAAGCCAAGCTTGCTTGAGATTTTTGCTGAGGTGCAGCCTATCTTATACAAAGATAGTGCAAACCGAATGCAAAAAGCCAAGCTTGCTTGAGATTTTTGCTGAGGTGCAGCCTATCTTATACAAAGATAGTGCAAACCGAATGCAAAAAGCCAAGCTTGCTTGAGATTTTTGCTGAGGTGCAGCCTATCTTATACAAAGATAAAGTGCAATTTGAAAGCCGCTCCCTATAACAAAATCCATCCCGCAATGCCACACAATATAATCATAAAGAGGGCATTAAAACGGTAGACACCCACACCTATTAGTGTAGATAGAAAAAGGAAAATGCTAATCCCAAAGTCCCATGGAGTAGTGGTTGGCGAACCGAAATTGTCGGGTCGCATCATAATAATGGTGGCCGCACCAATAAGTCCTGGCACAAGAGGACGTAATACTACCATGGCGCAGTCGTAAAAGTTTTGATATTTGTGCTTTTCTTGCACTTTGGTATAAAATGCAGTCCAAAAAGTGGAGGGGACGATGAGTCCTGCTATGGTACAAAGACTGGCGGCAATGGTGCCAAAGAAGCCAAACTTGTTGGCTGTGGCAATGGTGGCGGTTAGGGTGGCGGTGTTGAGACCTGTTCCACCGGGTAATAAGCGGCAGAATACCATCAAGTCGGCCATTTGAGCGGGAGTAAACCAATGATGAAGTGTTATTACTTCATGCTCAATAAGAGCTTGTGCGCTCGCGTTGCCACCGATGCCTAAGAAACTAACTTGAAAAAAGCTAAGGAAAAGAATAAGAAAAATCATCATTGTTCCGAATCGTTAGTAGTTTGAACAAATATGGCATATAGTGCGGCTAATACAATGAGTCCTATTATAATATAGCTGGGCGAAATGCCTAATAAACCAATGGCGATGGCAGCTCCTATGGGTATCCAAATTGTGCTGAGCGTAATGCTTGAGTTACGCCACATTTGAAGGCAGGGTAGGGCAATAAGGGCAACAATGGCGGGGCGTGCACCGCGCATAAAGGATTGAACCCAACTTAATCCTACGAGCTCGTTGTAGAAGGTGGAAAATAGTAAAAACAAAAAGAGTGGGGGAAGAATCATGCCCATGATACAGGCTGTTGAACCCTTCCAGCCCATAAGTTGCTTGCCAAAGTAGTTGGCAAGGTTGACATTGAATACGCCTGGCATGGTTTGTACAATAGCTATGTGACGTGAAAAGTCATCGTCTGTCATCCAACTATTTTTTTTAACGATGGCTCTTCTGAGGGGCACAATGGTGGCATAGCCATCGCCTATGCAAAGTCCACCCGCTTGTAAGAATGTAAGGAAGAGTGTCAAAAAGTTTAGTGGCATAAATCTAATAGTTTAAAAAGGTAAGTTGAATAAATGCTTTTGCAAGAACGATTTATTCAGCTTACCTTTGCTTTGTAATGATTACTGATGTTGTTCGCGATAAAGGTCGTTTACAGTCTTAACGGGGTTGAAAGTAGAAAGGGGCACTTCTACGAAAACAGTGTTCCAATCACTCATTGCTCCGTTCCAAAGTCCTGGTAGTTCAAGTGCTTTGAGCTCCTTACCGTCTTTGCTCTTATGAGAGATGAAACCTGTTTGAGGATCAACGTAATCGGGTAAGTGGAAGGCTTGGCCTTTATAGTCCTTAATGGCACATACGAGGTCAACGGGATTGAAATGAGTTCCCTTCTCAAACATTTCTTTCTTCTCGGGATCGTTCATGTCAATTTGTGAACTTTCAAGAATTTGAAGTGATATTGTGCCATCGGCATTGTAGGCTAAGAACGGACCGCCGCCAGGCTCGCCCACGTTGCGCACCATGCCGCAGACGCGCATGGGGCGGTTGAGCTTTTTGCGTAAGTAAATGGCCATTTCGGTGTCCTCCAACATTTTTGTTTCGGGATTTTTCGTGAAGAGTTTCTTCTGTACGAATTGTAACATTTCGCGAAGGTCGTCCATGGTATACTTGCCACTATCCAACTTGCGTAAGTAGGCGAAAGCTTGTGCTTGTAGTTTGACCAAGACTCCTGCTAATAGTTTCTTGTAGCGAACGGTGTCTTCCTTTAAGCGGTCGGGTACGACATTGTCAATGTTTTTGATGAATACGACATCAGCATCAATGTCGTTAAGGTTTTCAATCAAAGCGCCGTGTCCGCCCGGACGGAATAAGAGATTGCCGTCCTTTGTTCTGAAAGGTGTATTGTCGGGATTAGCCGCAACCGTATCTGTACTGGGCTTTTGCTCAGAGAAGGTTACATGGTATTTTACTCCAAACTTAGCCTCGTAGGTGGGTACGACTTCTTTCACCAATGCTTCAAACAATGAACGGTGTTCGGGCGAAACGGTGAAGTGTACGTTGACGGTATTGTTCTTTTCACGTGCATAAAGTGCACCTTCGACCAAATGTTCTTCAAGTGGTGTGCGGCTACCTTCTGGATAGCGGTGAAACTTTAATAATCCCTTGGGAAGGGCTCCATAGTTAAGTCCTTCGGCACTTAACATCGCTTTTGCCACCTTTTTTTGCTGGTTGGTTGCTATCAGATTGTCAATATTTCGGTCAAAAAGTCGTGTACAAGCAGCATCTAAGTCGTTGAAATACGGAGCTTTATGAATATTGTCGAAGAAGAATTTCTCGAAATCTGTGGTTGGCTCATTGTATTCTGCGTCCACGAATGCGAATACGTTCTTAAACATGCGACTGGCAGCGCCTGAAGCAGGTACGAATTTTACTACCTTATTTTGCTCATTAGTGGTGTAATTTTCCCAAGAAGTTAAAAAATCTTTTTCTTCTTCTGCATTAGGAGTCAAAATACCTTTTTCGACACTTGCAGCAGCTGCAAGGCGCAAAAAAGGAAAGCCTGTGGCAAAGCAAGCTAATTGATGTTCAAATTTCTCTTCACTGATGCCTTTTTTAGCTAACAGTGCTTTGTCTTTTTCTGTTATCATGGTGCAAAGTCTTTTATGTTGTTTCTCCTTTTAGGGTGGTTCTAATAATTCTGAAATAGGGATTTGTGCGCTATCGGAAGTGTATTTTTGAAAGTTTGTGAGGGAGCATAGCGGGCTATGTGACCGAACAAACTTTCAAAAAGACACTTTCGAGAGCGTACAAATCACATTTCAGAATAGCAGAACTCTAAAAACAGAATTTTTAGAACCACCCTTTATTGTAAAGGGAGGCGTTAAAGTTTTTCGGCAAAAGCTTCGATTGCTCTTTCGGCTGTTTTGATAGCTTCTTCAAGAGGGAAGGGAAGTTCACCACCTGAGGCATTCAAATGTCCACCACCGTTGAAGAATGCTTCAGCCATTTTGTTACAAGGAAAGTCGTCAACTGAACGTAGTGAAACGCGAATAACGTCACGCTCTGTGTCCTCCCGTAGCGAAATGCTCAGTCGCATACCTTTCACTTGCAATGGCATATTTACCAATCCTTCTGCATCACCGCGAATAAAGTTGAAACGCTTCATCTCGCTACGTGTAAGGGTGTAGATAGATGCACGATTGTTGGCATAGAATTTCAACTTTTCATACAGAATGTAGCCTGTCAAGCGCATGCGATCAACAGAATATACATTGAATACGTTGCGATAGATCTTATCTTTGTCGATACCTTTGGTAAGAAGATGTGAGATAACTTCGTATATTTCAGGGTTGTTGGAGTTGTAGGTGAAGCCCCCGGTGTCGGTCATCATGCCAGTGTAAAGGCAAGTAGCTCCTCCGAGTGTCATGCTTTCAAAGCCTCCTAATTGGTAAATGAGTCGGAAGATGATTTCGCTCGTAGCACACATGTTGGGGAATGAAATCACTTGTTTGGCTACTTTGGTGTCGGGGTCGATGTGGTGGTCGATGATAATCTTATCAGCCTTAGCGCGTGCGACAACTCCTTGCATCTCTTGCAAACGTGATAGTCCATTGAAGTCGAGACAGAAGATAAGGTCTGCTTCGTTAATGATAGCGCTCGCATTTGCCTCATGACGACAATAGTATTGTATGAGATGAGAGTTCGGTAACCATCGTAAAAAGTCGGGAAATGGATTAGGAAGAACTACTGTCACTTTTTTGCCTAATTGAGTAAGGTATTCGGCCCAACCTAATGACGAACCTACAGCATCACCATCAGGACCGCGATGGGCACAGATAACAATCTTATGGCTCTGCTGTATGGTTTGCAATAGCGAAAATAGTTCGTTATTTGATAAAAGTGGCTTCATGTTTCTCGTGTTATTCTCCTAGATGTTTTAATATGCGTACCTCTTCGACGGGGTCGGCAGCTTTGAATACGGCCGAGCCTGCGACTAATACGTCTGCTCCAGCTTCAACTAATTGAAGTCCCGTCTGACGATTTACGCCACCGTCAATTTCAATCAAAGCGTGTGAATTAGTGCGCTCGATTAGTTCACGCAAACGACGCGTTTTATCTAATGAGTGTTCTATGAACTTTTGTCCGCCAAAACCAGGATTAACAGACATGAGCATAACGAGGTCAACGTCGCCAATAATCTCTTCTAATACGTTGACGGGTGTATGGGGATTAAGTGTAACACCAGCCATCATGCCTTCCGTTTTAATCTGCTGAATGACGCGGTGAAGGTGGGTGCAAGCCTCATAATGTACGTTCATTACTTTAGCGTTAAGTGCTTTGACTTCGTTAATGAACTTTTCGGGGCGCTCAATCATAAGGTGTACATCGAGTGGCTTGGTAGCATGCTGAGCCATAGCTTGCATGACGGGGAAACCGAATGAAATGTTAGGCACAAATACGCCGTCCATAACGTCAAGGTGATACCAATCGCATTCGCTATGGTTGAGCATTTCGAGGTCGCGTTGTAGATTGCCAAAGTCGGCAGAGAGAAGTGAAGGAGATACTAATGGCATAATTCTTAATATATGAAGTGGGGCATTATTTAGCCCTCATGTTATTATTTGTGTTTTGATTTACCTAATTAAAAGAGATTCTCAATAGGTGGATTAAGTGTGGGGGTGAGTTCTTGTACACCTTTCTCGCGTAGGCGTTGAATGTGTCTAAGCTCGTTTAGAGCAAAGTCTTTGTTCTCATCTTCATTGAGCATGATACTACATAATTTTTGTGCCTTTTCGAAAAAGTGGCGTTCAATGTTGATGTAAACGTCTTGTCGTCGCAAGAAGTCGTAAAATTCTTGAAGATGTTCGGGCACTTCCCTTTCATTCTCAAGGTATTCTTGTATCTGCGTCTTGACGTTGGTGCTATAAAACTCAAGGGCTTGCTCACTTCTGAAGTCTTTTAGTGCTACCAGACAAGTGATCATTTCTTCTATGTGGTTCGTTTGGTTTGATCCAGACAATATATGTAGGTAGAAGAAAGCTGTTTTGAACTGCTTCATTTTAATGTAGCAGTGCCCTAAGATAAAGCACACTTCGAAGATGATGCTTTGTTGCTTCTTGTCGCTTGTATAGAATTCATTGTTCAGCCTATTGTAAGCTCGACTTAGGTGTAGCGCTGCTTCGTAGTAACGCTTTTGTCGTGCAAAGCGTTTGCCCCAATAGATGTCGTAGCCCAATTCAGCATGCGTAATAGTGTGTATGAGCTCTTGTTCGGGTGACCATTCATCGGTTTTGCCCTCTTTTATTTTATCTTGGGCATCTTTCCATAGATAATCGAACTCTACTTGTTTGCGGTGACCATCTTTCCAATCGTAGCCTATAACAAAGCTACCGCCTGTCACGCGTGTATAGCCGTTTGCAGACTGAAATTCGCTTTGCGGATTGGTAGACTTCTCTGGGAGCATGTAGTTGATGCGAATGTATACAATGTGCTCATTTACCCCCAAGTTTTCAATGTAAAGCGTGAGCCAGTGCGTTCTCTTAGAGTTTATCTCATTCTTACGTTGATAGGCTATTTTAATGCTACCATTTTGCGCTTTCGGAGCTTGATCTTGCTGTAATTTGTGTATAATGGGGGTGGTTAAAGCATAGTGCAAAATGCTGTTTGGGTCCATTGTTGAGAATTGATACCCATCGTCACTTTCGCATTTCATTTCAAGTAGTTTGCTCTCAGGGGGCAGAATTTCTTGTGTGTTTAGCCATTCGCCTAATAAACATTCCTCGGTTGATTGTATGAGATGATTTGCGTTGAAACTCATTTCATTTTGTGAGTGGCGCGCTTCAACTTCATTAATCCAATTGTTTTGCTCAAGTAGGTTGCTTTGTGCGTATTCAAGGTCAGAAAAGCGCGTTTCGATCATTTGTTTGTCTAATTGATCTACACGTTCATCTATAATACGCTGAAGAACAAAGCACTCTTGCATAGCGTCGGTTAAGTTGTCAGTTAACTCATGCGAAAGGATAGTGAAGGGTATGTGACAAGCCAAGTGTACGTAAATCTGATTCTTTTCGTCGTCAATAAAGTAGACCGCTCGTGCTATGCTGCTGGTATTATTTGCCTCGTTGCAAGTAGTACGAATGGCTTGAAGTTTATCAAGGTTGGCGATATAGATATAGGGATAATGTAGCGAGAAACCTTTGACATTGGTATCGCTCATTGGTATAAAGAGCGAAAAATTTCCTGATTGGTATTCAAAGGTAAATAGCATGTCCTTCCCCTCATTGAGCGTAACTTTTTCGTACTTAATATTGAGTTTTTTAAGGCTGTTACGCATAATGCCAAGGTATAGTTCTATAGTCACCTTATTGCTCTGTGTCTTGTGCATTAATTTGTCAAGAATCTTTGCAATATTCCCTTCCCTTTTAAGGTAAAATATTACGAGAATAGCTAAAGAACTAATGATGACTATAATAAAGGATATGATGGTTGTAATACTAATGTACATGCTTTTTGAGTCATTTTTGTGACTGTTTTCTCAAATCTTAGATTCAGTCTGTTATTAAAATAATTGCTTATTATATAGATGCAAAGATACTGCAAGGTGAGCGCAATGCAAAATGAAAGTTGGAAAACTTTAAATTATAGGATGTTCATTATGACAAAAAGCTATTCAAAACTGCAATTTATCTGCCTAATTGGGGGAACGCGTCCTCACCTGGGGGCGACGCGTCCCCGCGTCGGCATTTGTAAGTCAAGGCTCGAGGCCTTGACTTGCAAATACATGAATATCGGGTCTATGTTGATTCGTGTGGGTAGCGGTTTGCTTATTTCCTCAAAAACTCTTACCTTTGAAGTCATGGATACAATAGTGTGGGGAAAATTTTTTTATGACAAATTGCAGTGTACCCATACGATTCGTTACAGAGCCATTCATCTTTCCATTAAAGACACAAGAATAGAATATCATTAAAGAAACAAAACAACGATTATGAAAAAAATAACTTTATTGTTTTTAGCTTTGGTTTGCACGATGACAGCTTGGGCAAGTGAGATTGACACAACGGCGGTTGATGCCATTTATAAAGAGTTGTTGGCAAATCCGAAAGTTACAAAAAAGACAGTGCGATACACAGGCGAATGGGAACGAAGTATAAGGGGCTTTTCTTGGAGACAAGGCGAGGGCCGTGGTTGGACCGTGGGCACACGTCTGACACTGAGAAAGGCAAATAGAACCGATTTAGAACGCTACTTAAAGGTGTTTTACGACTATAAGCCTTATACGCACGTTATTGTAAAAGGAGACCGTGCGGATATGGGATTAGAAAAATGTAAGACGTTCTACGGATTGAGATGGGAAGATGGTACGCTTTATTTTTTGAAGGCTAAAAAGCTTGAAGATGAATTTTGTGTGCCTATAGACTGGCACCTTATAAGTTATTACAAAGGTGTGACACATCGTCCCGATAATTGGGGTAGCATTGATGCGCCAACACGCAGATTATTGGGTTTGAGCCATTTGTGGAGCAGTGTGAAGCAAAACTTTGTGTTCATGGAGCGTGTGGCAGTGAATTGGGACAGCTTGTATGTAGCCATGATTCCACAAATAAAGGCAACGACGGTCGATGGCGAAGCAGTGCGCTTGTTGCAGCGCATGGCAGCAACACTTAACGATGGACATACCTATGTGTATAGCTACTATCCGCAAGATATAAAAAACATGCCTTTTGCCACACGTTGGGTAGACGGTAAAGTGTATGTCGATAAGGTGTATAGTTCTGCCTTTGTGAAGCAAGGCATGCGCCGTGGACAAGAGTTGGTAAGCATTGATGGCGAGGACGTGCAGACTTATGCACAGCGCGAAGTGATGCCTTATATTTCGGCTTCAACAGAACAATGGCGTATGCACGAGACCTACGACGGCATGGAACTGACAAAATGTTTTGGAACAAAGCCTATGACCGTAGAACTGCGCGATGGTAAGAAGACCTTGCATATCACCTATGATTTTAAGGGAAGCGACTTCGATTTGTATAATAGCCAACAACCTGAGCTAATGACGTTTAAAGAGTTAGAAAACGGCATTGGCTATATGAAAATCTCCAACTTCATGGACGGACGTTTGACTAAAGAGTTCGATAAAGTTTACCCTGAAATATTGAAAACACGTGCGCTAATTATAGACATTCGCAGTAATCATGGTGGAAGCTCAGTCAACGCAGATTACATTGCCAAGCATTTTTATGCCGACAGCTTGCTGACAGGTGCTTGGGAGAGTCGTCAATATATTCCTGCTTTTGCCTCGTGGAGTTATCCCGAAAAAGTGTATCATGCCGAGGGCGACGTGTGGCGACATAGTGAGGCTGACACGTTTAAACTTTATCTCAAACCCGTGGTATTGTTGGTAGATCGTGGCACATTCTCGGCTGCTGAGGACTTTATATCTGTGATGCGTGCCACAGGAAATTGTACCTTGGTGGGCGAGAACACAGGAGGCAGTACAGGCAATGGCGTATTGGTATCGATAATCCCAGGTGTTTGTGCCGCCAATATTTGCTCAAAACACGATTATGCAGCCGATGGCACAGAGTTCGTGGGCAAGGGATTCGCACCCGATGTGCATGTAACAGAAACTTATAACAGCTATTTTAAGGCAAAGCGTGACAATGCGTTGACGAAAGCTGTGCAATGGCTGAAGAAAAAGTTTTGATGTATAATTGCCGTGCAGTGAAGTGTCTTAATGTTTATTCCTATCTGTTCGACAAATTGTAGTTTTTCTCACATTTATCTATACGTTTTCAAAACCTCTGATTTATCTTTCATGTTTCAGTTTCTGTTATAAAGTAATTGAATATCAGTTATTCCAGAAGATGAAACATACGACTTAAATGTTTCACTTTTAGTTTCATGTTTCATTCTTCAAAACACTGAGGGAGCGCTTTCACGCTCCCTCAGTGTTTTTTAATCGCTCCCACAGTGTTTTTGAATCGCTCCCACAGTGTTTTTGCTTTTCTCCCTCAGTGTTTTTAGAATGAAACATTGAAACTAAAAATGAAACATAGAAGTCGTATGTTTCAGTCTTAAAAAGTATTGATAATCAGTAAGTTGAAATATAAAAATGAAACATGAAAGCAAAAAATATCGTAGGTAAAATATACGTAAGCCAATGTCTATTTAGGGCATTCTAAAACATTTCATAGAAACTTTCAAACTGCAAACAGTTATGCGCCACGAGCGCAAGCTCACCTGGGGGCGACGCGTCCCCGCGTCGGCATTTGTTAGTCAAGGCTCGATGCCTTGACTAACAAATACATGAATATCAATATTTCAAGTATTGCCAATTTGGGGCATCGAGCCCCAATTTGGCAATGCCGACGCGGGGACGCGTCGCCCCCAGGTTAGGACGCGTCCCCCCCCCAATTAGGCAGATAAATTGCACTTTACAGAGTCTTATTAATCACATTCCTATCCAATAACTATCTGAAGAATTCTTGGAACATATAGTAACATATATCCTTTTCTCTAGTTGAAAAGAACTTACAGGGAGTATGGGCTGTTTTCAAATGCGATAGCTACAATCGTTTACTTTACGATGTTTCAATGTTAAAAAATAGTGATATTCAAAACATTTGTTTGATGTATTAGTATGAAATATTGACATTTTGTGGGAGGTATTGTAAAGTATGCTTACGTTTTGATGAACAAAAACACTATTTTTTGCAACAAAATTAAAGGTTTGCAGTATTAATAATTCTTAATTTCCTAAATTTACATAGTGAAAAATACTTGTGACGCATAGAAAAACTATTAAATTTGCAGTCAGTTCTTAAAGTATCCTTGGGCTAAAAATGTTTGTTTCATTTAGTGTTATTGGACTAAAAATGCGTTTAGTAAAAGCGCTTGTGGTGCGTAGTTCATTGACAATTACCGTGTTAAACGGAGTGTGAGGATTGCTTTTATCAAACATCTTTATTTCAAGTCGTCTTGTTAATAAGACCGACTTACAACATATAAGTAAAAATATAAAACAAAATATTTAATCCAAAAAATGCGTATGAAAAACCGTTTTTGCAGAATGAGTAAGCAGCTGCTTGGAATAGCGTGTTTGCTGTCAACCTGCGGTGTTACGTATTCATGCTCTGACGATTACGATTTGGACGAAAAGTCTCCTTCGTTCTTGGGAAAGAGTATTTATGACGAGTTGAACGCCAAGGGTGATTTTAAGACTGTAATTAGGTTAATTGACGATCTTGGTTATAAAGAAGTCTTGTCAAAGACAGGTAGTAAAACACTGTTTGTGGCAAACGATGACGCTTATGCCAAGTTCTTAGAAACAACAACGTGGAAGGATGGTAATGGCGAACCCGTTCGCAGTTACGATCAACTTACTACGGCTCAGAAGCGCCTACTCTTGAATGGCTCAATGTTAAACAATGCCTATGTGCTTGAAATGTTGACTACTATTCAGGGGCCGGTGAAGAATTTGTGTATCCGACAGTTGTCTTCAATGTCGGCTACTGACTCTGTGCCTATGTTTAAGTATGACGAACTTCCGAATAACTTAAACAATATTGATGGTAATGCCATTACGCCCGATAAGCGTTATTGGGATAACTATCGCAAACCAGAAAAGGGATGGACATACTTGGCACTTGATAACACAGCGCCTATGTTGACCCATTTCTTGCAAGCACAGATGAATGAAAAGAACATCACTCCTTCTGATGTTTCTTTTATTCTTGGTTTAGACGGTACTGATAAAGCTTGGAACGACAATAGTAACCGTAGCTTCGTTTATGATGCTGAAATCGTGAAAGGTGGTGCTGATGTTACTTGCTTGAATGGTTACTATCATCAGATTGACAAAGTGTTGGTTACTCCGGGTAATATGGCTGAAGAAATTCGCTTGAACCCAACCACTTCTTTGTTTAGCGCGATGCTCGAACGTTTTAGCGCTCCATATTATGATGCTAACTTGACTGAGGAATATAAAGCTCTGCACTCTATGCGCTCTGACTCTATATTCCAAAAACTGTATATAGCTCAGCGTGGTCAGCAAGGAAGCATTTCAAAGGATCCTTCAGGCGAAGCTTTGGGCGGTGATATTCCACGCCTTTCTTTTGACCCAGGATGGAATGCTTATTCGGTAGAAAACTCAACGAAAGAGCAGGATATGGCTGCTATGTTCGTTCCTTCTGACGATGCTATGAAGCAATACTTCTTGCGTGGTGCAGGTGCTTCTTTGATTGAAAATTATGGTAATAAGGACAATACGGAAGAAAACTTGCTAGAGAATTTGTATCAGATTCCTCAAAATATCATTGTTAAGATGATTAACAACTTGATGAAGGAATCGTTCAATTCTACCGTTCCAAGTAAGTATCTTTCAGTAATGAACTCTGCGCAAGACCAGATGTTTAGTCAATACAAATCACTTCCAGATTTCAAGAAGGGAATAAATAAGGTGTTGTTGGCTAACAATGGTGTAGTTTATGTAATGAATGACATGATTGCACCTCCTGATTATGCTTCAGTTTCTGGTCCTGTCCTTTCTGACCAAAGTGCTCGTGTAATGAATACGATTATTCATGCCGATGATAACTTTGTTAGCAAGGCTCAGTATGCTAATGCGCCCTTGCGTAAGTTCTATAGCACTTACTTGTTGGCCATGCAGTCACACTTCTCTCTCTTTGTACCCATAGATGCTGGTTTGGCAGATTATGGTTATTTTGACCCCGTAGCTGCTGCTTCTGCTGATAGAACGCAACAGAAGTATTGGACGATGAAGCCTGCTAATATTACAACAAAAGGTGCTAAGCAAGTTGCTGTTTTAGCTCAGGCATATCGTTATGATGCTTCTAAGGGCTTAGATGCTGCGAATAGCAGACCAATGGGTAATGCTTATTCAAGTGCTGCAACTGACAATGTTGAGACTTCTAACTATGGCCCAACCAAGAAGCAAATGATGATTGATATGGTCGATCAGCATATCTTGGTACATGGTGATGGCAATGGCTCTACAAGTATTGAAGCTAATCATAAGTACTATTTGTCACGTAGCGGTGCACCTGTTATTGTTGACAATATGGGTAATGTTAACAATGGCTCTGGCATGGTTGTAGAAGGTGGCTATCAAAAGGATGTCAACAATGATGCTTATGGCGAAGCTAACGACTTTAAGTGTAAGGTGACTAAGGGATATGACCTTTCAACAGGTTATGGTAATGGTCATACTTACTTCCTTGATCGTCCTATGCAGCCTACAACGAATAATGTATATCAAGTATTTAATGCATTAAAGAAGAATAATGTAGGTTATAGCAAGTTCTTTGATATGTGCTGCGACTTCGTATACAGTAATAACCAAGACCTGCTGCTTCAGATATTTAATAAGGTATATGAAAGTGCTGACGCAACAACTCCTGTTGATAAAGTGAAGGAGGGGTCAAACGAATGGTTGACTGAATTGCAGAAGTATGCAATCTTCTCATTGAATTCTAATCAAACGGGGGGACGTTACACTGCAGCCAATACTAACTTGATTCGTTTCTTCAACAACTATCGCTATACGATTTTCGTTCCTTCTGATGCCGCTATTGATGAGGCAATAAGTCATGGTTTGCCAACGCTTACTAAAATAGAAAGTTTTGTAAACGAAAACTATGACGCTGAAAAGAAGGCTTGGAAGTTGCGCGAAGTAAATGGTGAACCCGAGAAACTTGTGCTTGACGAAAATGGCAAGTATGCAGCTCCAGCTCAATTGGAAGCTCGTGCTATGATTACTTGTTTGATTAACTTCTTGAAGTATCACTTCTGTGATCAGTCTTACTTCGTTGACGAATATGCTGACAATGACTATTCTTATAGCCAGTCTTCATGTACAGATAGCAAGACCAACTCGTTCATTCCCGTTGCAGTTCGTCACACAACGAATGGACTTGAGGTGTTTGATGCTCGTTCAATGACCAATGGTAAGGTGGCTGCAAGTAAGGCAAATCCAGTCAAAGTGGCTACAAATGATGCAAAAGTGTTCAATTTGTTTGCTCGAGATTACGAATTGAATAATGCTTCTACCTCAGCACGCTCAATTAAGTCTTCATCTTACGTTGTAGTGCAAGGTCTAAAAGATCGAGATTTCTTACTTTTTGATGCCTCAAAGGCTAATAAATTCAACGACGCTTGGTCTTCTCCAGCTAAAGCTAAAGCATTCCTTCAGAAGTATCGACTCAAGAAATAAATACCAATATTATGAATAACATAAAGTTCCTATTGACGCTGGTCTTGTGCTTCTTTTGTGCTTTAGCTGCTAATGCACAGAAGCGCATATCGGGTCGTGTCTGGAGTAAGACAGATGGCCCTATCGTGATGGCGTATGTAGTCGAACAGGATAAGAATAACCGTAACGTTACTGCAGCTCAGACTGATGCAAATGGTAACTTCTCTATGGTTGTTAAGAATCCTGCTAATAGACTGCGTGTATCTTATATTGGCTACCAAACGAAAATCATTCCTATTGGTGGCAACTCACACTTTAATGTTGAGTTGATTGATAAAAATACGTTCAAAACTGCCGAAGTAACCACAACGCGTAAAACGCGTTCAAATGGTCTCGTAATTCCTGAACGTGAAATTTCAACCGCTCAGCAAACACTCGACATGGACCAAATGGCTGGTCTATCGTTCGAGACTGCAGCCGACGCTCTCCAGGGTGAGATTGCCGGTCTTGACATCGTGTCTAATTCTGGTAACCTTGGTTCTGGTTCAACTATGCGTTTGCGTGGTGTATCTTCTATCAATGGTAGCCAAAATCCCTTGATTGTTGTTGATGGCAACATTCTTGAAGATTACGATAATAGTTCACTCGATTTGGACAACATGGAAAACCAAGAGCAGTTCGCTACTCTTTTGCAGGTCGCTCCTGAAGACATCGCTACTATTAAGGTGTTGAAGGACGCTGCTGCAACTGCAATTTGGGGTTCTCGTGGTTCAAACGGTGTAATCGAGATTTCGACTCGTCGTGGTGCTCGCGGTAAGACTAAGGTTAACTTCAGCTATCGTTTCTCAGGTGCATGGCAGCCTTCTGGCATGAAGATGCTTGATGGTGATGGCTATACCATGATGTTGAAGGAAGCTTATCACAATCCTCGTGTGCTTTCAGAAGAAGCCTCAAGTATTGTTGAGATTATGTACCTTACTGACCACCCCTCTTATTATGGTAACTATAATAAGAATACGGACTGGGTTAAGAAGGTAACTCAATTCGGTCAGACTCACAACTATGGTTTGTCTGTATCAGGTGGTGGTGAAAAGGCACAGTTCCGTGTGTCTGGTACCTATGACCACGAAACGGGTACTATTATTAAGCAATCTTTGGATCGTTTGACGACTCGTATGAATCTGGACTACTTCGTTTCAGATCGTATCCGCTTCTCTTCAAACTTTGACTTGTCTTATACTAAGAATAATAAGAACTACGGTAATGATCTTTTAGGACGTGCTTACAATGCAATGCCTAATATGTCAGTTTATCGTAACGAATATCGCGAGACTGCTGATGGTGTAGGTGAATATTTCAATACAGGTGAATATTTCATTATGCCTCCTGCAGCGGCTTCTGCTGGTCTTGTTGGTGCAAATAGTGGTCGTTCTTCTTACTATTTGTCAGACATGATTAGTAATGGTAACCCTGTGGCGATTGCCAATTTAGCTTGGCAGCATGAGTCTTCTTATACTATTCGTCCTCAGTTCCAATTGCGCTATAAATTGTTGGGAAAGAGTGATGATGAGACCACACTTGACTATAATGGCGAGGTCTTCTTAAATGTCTATACTTATAGTTCTTCTTCTTATTATCCTGGTTCTTTAACTTCACAGGCATGGAGTGAAGGTATCAATGTGACAAGTGATGGTCAGAACAAGAATTTGAAGTTTACAACACGTCATCAATTAGTATTCCATCCTCACTTTGCGAATACTGACCACCAGTTGCAGATTATGGGTCAGTTTGAGGCTTCAACTAATAGCGGTTCTAGTCAGAGTCACAAAACGAGTGGTGTTGTAGGTGGTATTACCGATCCTACAGTTGATGCTTATCTTACAGCTTCTTCTTCAAGTACTGGTCGTGGCCATGATGCTGCTGGTTTAGGCTCATTGCACTATGCCTTTGGTTCTAAGTACATCTTCGACTTCACACTGCGTGCCGATGGTAGTACCAAGTTTGGCTCTGGCAAAAAGTGGGGCTTCTTCCCTGGTATATCTGGCCGTTGGAATATTTCAGACGAAGCTTTCTTCAAACCCTTGCGCAGCGTGATTAGCATGTTGTCATTCGCTCCAGGTTGGGGTATTACTGGTAACCCTCCAGGTAGTGAAGGTTTGATGTACAATAAGTACAACCGTAATGGTAAGGCTTATAATGGCACACAAGTTATGCGTCCGCAAAACTTGAAGTTGACTGAAATCCGTTGGGAGAAGACAAAGTCTTGGAATATTGGTGTTAACTTAAACTTCTTTGATGATTTGTTAAAGTTCGACTTGAATGTCTATAATCGTAAGACGACAGACTTGTTGAACTCGGGTGTTCGTATCCCTTCTACAACAGGTTTCGCTACTTTGGATTGGGCTAACGTAGGTGACATCGAGAATAAAGGTTGGGAACTTTACATCACAACGCGTGACATCTTTAAGGTTGGTAAGTTCTCTATGAACTTGCGTGCTAACTTTGCTCAGAACTTGAATACCATTACGCGTATGGACGCTTCTGTATTAGCTTCATATAATACGGACATTGCTTATAATAATGCTGAAGTCTTGAAGCGTGTACAGATTGGTAATGCTTTGGGTGGTATCTATGGTTTCCGTTTCAAGGGTGTTTATGCTTACGACTACGACCACAATGGTTACTTCCAAGCTATCAATGGTCAGGAAAATCCCAAGAATAACTGGACAGACCAATTTGGTAACCCCAATACAGCTGCAGGTAACTTAACTGCTGCCGAAAATTGGAAGGGTGGCGTTAAGCCTCGTCCTGAATTGGCTAAGTCTACTCCTATCGTGTTCGATGCTAATGGTAATGTCGTGTACGATAAGAATGGTAACCCTCTTCCCATGTACTTCAACTATGGTGGTAAGAACTATCAGTTTGATGGTGGTGATGCTATCTATGAAGATATCAATCATGATGGTAACATCGACGAACTCGACGTTGTTTACTTAGGTACTTCTAATCCTAAGTTCAATGGTGGTTTCGGTGTAAACTTTAAGTATGGTCGTTGGGAATTGAAGACCTCTTTCAACTTCCGTGTTGGCAACAAGATTATCAACTTGGCTCGTTTGAATGCTGAGAGCATGACAAGTAACAAGAATCAGTGTGCTTCTGTAAGCCATCGTTGGCGTAAGAATGGTCAGTACACGACGATTCCTCATGCAATGAACTCTGGTGTAAAGGTTACTTATAACTCTCTCATCAGCGATCGTTTTGTTGAGCCTGGTGACTTCCTTCGTTTCCAATACTTCCAGCTCTCTTATAGCGTACCTGCTGAAAAGTTGAAGAAGATTGGTTTGAATACACTTCGTATCTCTGCTTCAGGTAATAACTTAATCTTCTGGTCTAAATATTCTGGTGTTGACCCCGAGCATTCTGCAAGTGGTTATAATCCAGCTACAGATAGTTCACAGACCCCCCGTTCACGCTCATTTACGTTTAGCTTGAACTTTGGTTTCTAATAAGTGAAATAGGATAGGGGAGTGTTTGCACTCTTAGCCGTAAAACACTCCCCATTTTTCCTTTACCGATGTAATATTATCATCATGAAAAGTAAAAAATTATATACAAAGCTTCTGTTGGCTGGTGGACTCCTTTTGTTCAGTGGCTCGTTGACTTCGTGCAACGACTTCTTGACATTGTTGCCTACGGACCAACTTCCAGAGGAAAACTTCTGGCAGGATAAGGCTGACCTTGATGGTGTACGCGCAGGTGCCTACGATCAGTTGGCTAATGCTACGCAGACTGGTAAGATCCTTCAGTGGGGTGAGTTACGTTCTGACAACCTTACATTGAATACGGTTTCAAACACATCAATCGACAACTTACAGAATGCTATTTTACAGCCTAACAATAATATGTTTGATTGGGCTGGTTTCTATACGGGTATTAACTACTGTAATCTCGTTATTGAGAAGGGTGCTGATATGACTGTTCCTGGCAAGGAAGTTGATCCCAGTTTTACTCGTGCAGAGTATAATAGCTATCGTGCCGAAATGTTTGCTTTGCGCTCTCTTTATTACTTCTACTTGGTTCGTTCATATCGTGATGTTCCTTATGTAACATCTTCTGTTCGTACTGATGCAGAGGCTATGAAGAGTCGTATTGCTGTGTCTTCTGGTGTGGCTATTTTAGGTGAATGTATTGACTCTGTTGAGACAAACTTAAAATATGCTACAGAAAACTTTGGCTCTGATGCCGAAAACCGTGGCCGCTTTACCAAGAATGGTATGCGTGCTTTGTTGGCTGACATGTATTTGTGGCGTGCTTGTATGTTGAAAGACTATGTAAGCAAAGATGGCGCAGGTCGTGTCAACCTTTCTGATGTTGCGGCTACTGATGCTGAAGGCAATGTAACTGGTTCGTATACAACTAAGGATGGCGAGGCTATCACTGATGCTTATTGCAACACTTTGGCTAAGACTTGCTTAGAAAAAGCAAAGAAATATGCCGATGATGCTATTAAGTATATCAAAGTAAAGTATGACGAGGAACTCGAGAAAAATACAGGTATAGTAACTGACGAACAAAGAACGCAGCCTTATCCCCTCTACTTGAATAATAGGGAGATGACAGCTATAGCTGATATGTCGTATGCCTATAATTTTGGTAGTCAGAACTCTCTTGAAGGCATTTTAGAGTTACAGTATGATGGTACTTCAACTACCAATGGTACTGTCAATTCTTATTTTTCAACCTATTCTTCTAACCAGTTCAACCCTGGTACGATGACTTTGTCGAATGATTTGATATCTGGCGCTCAAAGTGTTGATCCGACAGTTGGATTTGGTAAGACAGACTTACGTTTGCTTGAAACTTGTTACTATCCATCTTCTGCTACGAGTAAACCTATCTGTAAGTTTGTAATCTCTACTTTTGATGTATCGAATTCAGAAGATTTGACAGAGACTCCAAGTTATTCTTCATTGTCAGCTCGTACTTCTTCTGCAAATAATGCTCACTGGCCTATTTATCGTTTGACTGATGTTATGTTAATAAAGGCCGAGGCTATTGCTCGTCTGGGTATCATGAATGGCTCTATTTCTTTGGACGATTTGAAGGAAGGCTATCGTTTAATCAATCAAATCTTTAAGCGTAATAATCCAGCTCTTGTATCTCCTGCAGATGCTACTGGTACAAAACGTGAATATGGTAGCGATCGTTTGAAGGGTACTGGCGTACATCAGGGTGAAGATTACTGCGTAGGTGACAATGGCGCTGCTAACAAGACGGCAAGTGACTTACTCTCAAATGTTTATAGAGAACGTCAACGTGAATTCGTTGGTGAAGGTAAGCGTTGGTTCGATATCGTTCGACAGGCAGAATACTCTTATGTATCAAACAAGAAGAGCAACTCTTCTGCTTTAGGCTTCGGTAGCTTCAAGTCTACTGTTGCTAATCGCTTGTCAAAACTCTATAGCTTGTACAACCCCATTTATAGTGAAGAACTCAAGGTAAATGGTAAAGGACAGGCTGACGGAGGTATGCTTGAGCAAAATCCCATTTGGGATCGTTACACCAAAAAATAGATCTTACTATGAAATCTAATAAGTTGAATATAAGTCTTCTTTCGTTAGGCTTAGGTTGCATGATGCTCTTTGGCAGTGCCTTAACTTTTACGGCATGTAAAGAGAATATTAGTGAAGATGCCTTTGCTATTGCTACGAAGAAGACAATTGTGGATTATCTGACAGATAAACCCGAACTTTCGAGCATTAAGAATATTTTTGCTCAAGTAAAGTTAGGCATATCTGAAGATGCTTCGGTAGTAGCAAGTGCTTTGTCAGCGCGTGGTAATTATACGGTTTTCGCTCCTAATAATGATGCTATTGCTGCATACGTTAGTGAGGTTACGAATGGTGAAAGCTCTGATTACAATGTTTTGACTGAGGCACAGAAGTCTGCTCTTGCTTTGAACTGTATCATTGATAATGGTGATAACAGTGCTTATGAGTTGGCAGACTTTCCCAGCAATGGTATGTTCGCTACCACCAATTTGAAAGATCGCCGTGTATCTTCTAAGCAAGATGCGGAAGGTGATTATGTATTGAATGATGTAGCGAAGGTTGTAGAATCTAATTTAGAGGCTTCAAATGGTATGTTACATGTCGTTGATCATGTAATTGTTCCTTCTGACAAGTCTATATCTGATTTGATTGATGCTGCTTCTAACATGCGCATCATGTCTCAACTCTTCCAATTGACTGGATATGCAAAGGATTCTTTGGACCTCGTAAGTCAAGTGCAAAAAGAAGATGCGTTTGAAAAGGCTCATTTGTCACATGCTGGTGAGAACCAATCTCTCTCTGGTGTTAGTAACAACTTCGCTTATCAAACCAAGCGCTACATTGGCTATACTGCTTTTGTCGAACCTGATGAAGTCTTGAATAGCGATTGGGGTATTCCTATGCCACAATATGACGAAGCTACGAAGACTATTACCAATTGGAATGAAGTCTATGCAGCATTGAAGTCAAAGTGTGAAGCCATTTATGGCACTGAGGATGCGGACGATTTAAAGAGTCCGAACAATGCCATTCATAAGTTCCTTGATTATCATGTATTAGATGGTAAGGTGGTGCTTGAAGACCGTTCAGCTGTTCACCATTGGAACGAGTATGGTTATACTTGCGGCGAAAGTTTTTCTGTAAAGTCATCTGAACATTATACGGTTGACGTTTGGGACTACTTTACAACGAAGTCTGGTTCTTTGCTGAAGATTACCAATACGGTGAATGATGAATATTATCTAAATCGTGTGGCTAAGTACAATACGACATGGTCTGGTTCGAACTTGGGTAATTATAGCTTTGAGCGTGTATTATATCCCAATAATGGTAATAATGGCTTGGATATTTTAGCCAGTAAGAAGAATATTGTTGGTGATGTAACGTATGATAATGACGGTGCTAATGGTTATTATTTCCCCATTAACCATGTATTGGTCAATTCTTCTGAAACGGCTGATGCGCTTGGTTCAGAGCGTTTGCGTATTGACTTCACCACTTTCTTCCCTGAGATATTCTCAAATGGCATTCGTGGTAGCAAGCCTGCTTACTTCCCTGAAGGATATTTCGCTGGCATAACCAATGTCAGTTCCAATACTAAGATCTTCTATTTGCAAGAAGGTTTCTGCGGTAGGGGTTGGGGTTGGAAAGACTATCAAGGTGATGAATTCATCGCAACTGGTCAGTATGACTTGACAGTCAAATTGCCTCGTGTGCCTAAATCTGGCAATTATGAGTTACGTTTGGCTAGTTCGAACAACTCTTTGCGTGGTATGGTACAGGTTTACATTGGTAATTCTCCTGATCGTATGGAAATTCCTACAGGTCTTCCCATTGATATGCGTGAGACGGTAGGTATGATTCCTGGTAATCCTTGGATTAACGATAAGGAATCTCAATATGATGAGATGACTTGTCGTGAAAACGACCGTAACTTGCGTAACCAAGGTTACATGAAGGGACCACAATACTTCCATAAGAATGGTAAGAATAAAGATGATGACCCTGTTCGTAACATTGAGGGTAATGCCGATGATGCTGCAGCATTGCGTCGTATCTTGATTGCTCAACATTTTGATGCCGATAAGACTTATTATTTGCGTTTTAAGTCTGCCATCTCTGATCCTCTTACGCAACTTTATTTGGATTACATCGAGTTCGTTCCTGTTAGTGTTTACAATGGCAATACACCCGAGGATATTTGGTAATTCATACAAAACCACACAACATTTCCTATCATGAAATTTAAATCAGTTAATTTGGTTGTTGGAGGACTGATGGGGGCCACCATGCTTTTGGGGCTTGCTTCATGTTCTGACGATCATTTCGATATTAAAAATGGAACTGCCAGTGCAAACAACACGATATGGCAGAACCTACAAGCTAATCCTGATAAGTTTAGTGATGTTAGTTCTATTTTGCAGAAAGTAAGAGTTTACAAGAGTTTAGAAGATAAAAAGCGTACTTTGACTTATGCTGAACTTCTTAACCAACCCCAAACACTTACATTTTGGGCTCCTGTGAATGGTTCTTTCGATCCTCAACCTTATCTTAGTCGCATCGATCAAATCAATAGCTATCGTGAGCAAGGTTTGACAGATAAGGCCGATACGCTTGAGTACAACTTGGGTATGCAGTTTGCGCAAAACCACTTGGCTCGTTTCAACTTTGAGTCAATCAAGGAAGATCAAGACGTTCGACTTTATAATAGCAAACTTGCAACTTATAATGCAGGGCAAAGATTGTTCAATGGCGTTGAACAACTGGACACGGAGATACCTTCTTCTAATGGTGTACTTCATGCCTTGAAAGGTGTTTCTCCTTTTGCTTTCAACATTTACGATTATATTGGTGAGCATCAAAATGAGTTTCAAACTATCTATAATGCGTTAACTGATCCTGCTATCAATAAGCGTATCTTTAGCGAGTCGAGCAGTACTCCTGGTGGTATGAACAGCGAGGGCCAAATGGTTTACATTGACTCTGTTTACAGCTATTCCAACGAGTTGCTTGACCAAAGTGGTGCTCAGATTAAGAATGAAGATAGCCTTTACGTTGCTATCATTCCCAAAGAATCTGCATACCAACAAGCTAAAGAGAAAGTTGAAAAGTTGTTTAACTATTCAGACCGCTATAAGTACAATTACGTTGGTGGTGGTACGTTGAGTTCTGCTTTTACAACTCTCTATCAAACTACTAAGACCGACTCATTGCGTGATTATAACACCAAGAAGATGTTGATGACAAGTATGTACTTCACTCCTTCTATCTTTGGTGGACGCTTCCCCGTTAGTACTTCACGTGATAAAAAGGCTGAAATCGCTGATTATGCCATGCACGCAGACTCTTTGATTTCTACCAATGGCTTGATTTTCTACAACAGTAATAAGGGTGGACTTAACCCCATGTTCGGAGATGGTACTTGGGAAGAGGCTTCAAATGGTGTAATCTTCCCCATCTCTACTTACGATAGTGATCCTGCTTATTCAATCATGCAGAGTAAAACACTTGACATGATTAGTAGCGATAATGTCGGAGATGTCGTAATTGGTGGTGCAAGTGGTTCAAAAGGTTCTTATTACTATTTGACAGAGGGTTCTAACTGGAATAAGGATATTGATATCGATATGCTTGAGACGAAGGGTTATCGTTATTTCCAAGTTGACGCACGTGTAAGTTCAGCTTTGGAAGTTTACATTCCACTTCGTAATCTGTATAGTGGTAAATATCGTATTCGCGTTCAAATGTTGCCTAATCGTGTAGATAACAACCACAAGTACTTTACAGAAAACGAGGAAACAAACGAGCAGGAGGAAATTGTTGAACAGAAAACGAAGTTCGTTGCAACGCTTTATGATGATGAAGGTAATCGTATAGGTTCACCTTCTGAGGACATAGTAGTTGACGACCACGAAGTAAAGACGTATACACTTTTCGAATCAATCGAAATTCCTAAGTGTTATTACAATTTGCCTTCAGGCGTTTCAAATTGTTTCCCCTTGTTGAAGTTGGAGATTCCTGGTTCAATAAAGTATCGTCCTTATCGTAGAACACAATTCTCGGGCTTGAGTATCGCTAAGATTTTCATCGACCCTGTGCGTGAATAAGCATCAAGTTTCAAGTAACCTATCCTCTTTTCAAGTAGGGTAGTGTTACTTGAGCCTTAATCAACCTTAATATTGCAGATAATGAACAACAATAAGAAAATACACTTGATGCAGGGTACGCTGAGAGCTGGAGTATGTATGTTCATGCTTTCAGGTGCATGTGTACTTTACGCTCAAACTCCTCAAACAGAAGAGGGGACAGAGGCGACTCCTGCTGCTAAGGTGGCTAAAATTGCTACTAAGAAAGCTCCTAAGTACAAGATGAAGGAGATTTCTGGTTACATCTTTGATGGTGCTACCAAAAAGCCCGTTGTAGGTGCTCAGATTCAGTCGTTGGGTAATAGTTATTATTCAGCAATAACTGACGAGAGTGGTAAGTACACCATTCGCGTTCCTGAGTTTGTTGAAGCACTTTATATTTCAGCAAAGGACACGGATTATAATCCAGCTCAAATAGGCATCAAGGGCGCTGATAATCAAAATGTCTATTTAACAAGTGGTATGAACAAAAACTTCTTTGCCAATACTACAACGTTAAATAACAATCAAACCATGCACATTGATGAGCCCAATTCGCTTACCATTGAGAATGAAATGGAAAAGGGATTGTCTGGTTCAGTGCGCATTCTCAATCGTGGCGGTATGCCTGCTCAAGGTGCTGCTATGTTTATCAATGGTTTGAATTCATTGAACAGTACAGCTCAGCCTCTTGTAATTGTTGATGGTGTAATGCTTGATATGCAGTACGATCGTTCAACAATCCACCAGGGTTTTGTCAACAACCTTTTCAATATTATCGACCCTGATGATATAGAAACGGTAGAGGTCGTAAAGAACGGAACAGCACTTTATGGCGCGAAGGGTGCCAATGGTGTGTTACTCATCAATACGCGTCGTGGTAAGAGTATGGTAACGCGCATCAACTTCCGTGCTTATGCAGGTTTTGAAACTGCACCTGAGCAAATGAAGATGATGAATGCGGGGCAATATCGCAGTTATTTCTCTGAATTATTAGGTACTTTGCCTGATAATGAATATTTGGGAAGCAACAAGACCATTCCTTTCTTGAACGAAGATAAGAATTACTTCTTCTACAATTTGTATCATAACGAAACAGATTGGCAGAAAGACCTTTATCATGACACCTTTACGCAGAACTACAAGGTCAGCGTAGATGGTGGTGATGATGTTGCTATGTATCACTTGTCTTTGGGCTATGCAAAAAGCGACGCTACAGCTAAGAAGAACGACTTCAATCGTTTGAACATTCGTTTCAATACGGATGTCAACATGTTTAAGGATTTCGTTACTGGCATTGACTTCGCTTTTGCTCGTAATGCTTACAATTTACGCGACAATGGTTGGGCTGAGAACTACGACACGCGTAATATCTCTTCACCCAATGTATTGGGCCTGATTCAGACTCCGTTCATTAGTCCGTATGCTTATTTCGTACGTGCTGATGGCAATCAGTTGAGCCTTATTCACTCAGACAAGGTGTATTCTGGTAAGAATTATAGCGAGGACAATAATCCTTTCCAATACGCTACACAGTTTGGCTATACTGCACTCGTTAATCCTTATTGGGTGCTTGAAAATGGCCAAGGTAACAATAAGAACTTCTACGAGCAGACTCAGTTTAATCTGAATATTTCGCCTAATTATCGCATCAATCGTTACTTAACAGTTAAGGATCGCTTCAGCTATATTCTTAATCGTAACAATGAGAAGTACTATTTGCCAAAGTATGGTACTCCTCCCAAGTCGGTTGAAGGCTTAGGCAATGTAACGAGTGTTGTTAGTACACAGTTCGCCAAGGAAACGACTTTGTTCAATGACTTTAGTGTTGATTGGCATCGCACGTTTGGTGCACATGACATTGAGTTGTTAGGTGGTTTCCGTTTCAACTCTTATTCTTATAATCAGAGTCACATCACTGGTTACAACAATGACCAGGATAAGATGCCTAACATGGCTTACTCTTTGCAGTATAAGAATTATGGTGGTGCCAACGATACTTGGAACAACTTAGCTTATTACTTAAACGCTGCTTATAATTACAGAAATCGTTATTTCCTCTCTGGTACCATGTCAATGGAGGCTTCTTCACGCTTCGGTACGAAGGCTGACCAAGGCTTGAAGTTGTGTGGTGTAACTTGGGGACTCTTCCCTTCATTGCAAGCAGCTTGGGTTATTTCAAACGAGAAGTGGTTCAATGTTAAGGGTATCGACTACTTGAAGTTAACGGGTGGTTACGAAATTAGCGGTAACGACAATATCGATTACTACGCTACTCGTACTTACTTTGCTAACTCACAGTTCCTCGACAAGGCAACTTCACTTGTACTCTCAAATATCCAAAATCCCAAATTGCAGTGGGAAACTACCAAACGTTACAACATCGGTTTGCAAGCTAGTTTGTTGAAGAACCGTTTGAACGTTGGTATTGAATACTTCCGTAGCAATACTGACCACTTGCTTACTCGCAAGTCAGTAAGTGACATCACAGGTTTGGCTACAATGTGGTCAAATGATGGTGCGTTGAAGAACTCAGGTGTAGACTTTAATGTAAATGCTATGCTTGTTCAGCACAAGGATTGGCGTTGGCAAGCAGGTTTCAGCATCGGTCATTACAAGAATGAAATCACCGCATTGCCCGAGTCAAATGTCAATTTGATTCGTACTTATGCACTTGATGACAATGGTGTCCGTATCGCAAGCAGCGAAAAGCAGATACATGGCTATACATCATCAATTTATGGTGACAACAATATCTTGACAGCCGTAGGTCATGCAGCAGGTGTATTCTATGGTTATCAGACCAAGGGCGTATTTGCTTCTGATGCAGATGCTAAGGCTGCAGGTAAGGATGGCAAATACCTTCGTTACCCGACAGGTATCTCTGATCCTACCAAGGCATCACGCGACTTCCGTGCAGGTGATGTACACTTCGTTGACCAAAACGGTGATGGTTGGATAAATGAGGCTGATATGGTAGTCATTGGCGATCCTAATCCTGATATTTATGGTAACATTTACACTTCTCTCAGCTGGAAAGGCTTGAAGTTGGATGTTAACTTTAAGTATTCTTTGGGTAATGATGTCTACAATTACCAGCGTTCACAGTTAGAGTCAATGAACAATAACTGGAACCAAACAACAGCTGTTATAAATCGTTGGCGCTATGAAGGTCAAGTCACCAACATGCCTCGTGTAATGGATCAGTCAAGCGAACAGTGGGTCAACAACGAGCGCTTCTCTGATCGTTGGATCGAAGATGGTTCTTACCTCAAACTTAAGAACGTTCGCTTAACTTATAAGGTTCCTGTAAACCTTAGCTGGTTGCTCGGTCTTTCTGTATGGGGTGAATGCAACAATGTGTTCACTATTTCTAAGTACACGGGTAATGATCCAGAATTCTCAGCAGGTAATGGTGTCCTTTATCAAGGCATTGATGCAGGTTATTTAAATTTAGGTCGTAACTTTAGCTTAGGTGTGACTATCAACCTCTAATCGTATAAAGAGTCGAGAGTGGGGAGCTCGGAAGTTAAATGCTTCACAAACTTCTCAACTCTCAACTTTCAACTCTCAATAAAATACAGCAATGAAACACAAATCGATTTTAAGTCTTCTCATCTTCCTCATGGGGTTAGGTGTAACCACCACTTCATGTGAAGATATGTTGACCCCCGATATGAATCGTTACACTGAGAACTTTACAGGTACTGATACCGTGTATTTCTACCTCGGTATCATGCGTAACGTTCAAGACATGGTAGAACAAAATCAGTTGCTGGGCGACTTGCGTAGTGACTTGGTGGCAACTACTCCGTATAGTAGCGATTCGGTATCACATATTATTGATATTGACCGTACAACCGATAAGGATGCCGACAATCAATTGGTTAATCGTGCAGCTTATTACAAAGTTATTAACCAGTGCAACTATTATTTGGCAAAGGTTGATACCAGTGTAGTAAAGAACAACATTTATTACATGAAGCGTGAATACGCTCAAGTAGTAAATGTTAGAGCTTGGACATACCTTCAGTTGGTTCAAACTTATGGCAAGGTGCCTTTCATCACCAAGCCTGTTAACAATGCAAACACTGGCTGGGAAAAGAACCCAGAGGCTTGGGCTACTGCCGACAATTTGGTAGACCTCTTAAAGGGTGACCTTGAGAAGGCACAAGTTATCGAGCGCACGTTGGGCTATCCTAATTATGGTGAGTTCCAAACGGGTAATGAGAATTTCAAGGTACAGAGCAACAAGATGCTTTTCTATGCCGATGTAATCCTTGGTGATCTCTATCTCTTGCGTAGCAATGGAAAGGCTGACTACGTTGCTGCTGCTAAGAATTATTATTACTTCTTGAAGGAAGAAGCAAAGAAGGGCATTGGCGTTACTTCAGGTGCAGCTTCATTCAACGAGGGTACCAATCCCAATGGTACTAAGTATTATACTCCAAGCATATTAGGTTGGGTCGGTTCAGGCCTTTCGGCAACTTCGTTGGGCAATGAAAACATTACTATCATTCCTTCTGCTGCTAATAAAACTTTTGGTCGTGTATTGACTCGTACAGCTCAAATCTATGGTTTTGATGCAAGTTCTTCAAACGTCACCAATTCAAATGTGAATGGTGGCGATGTAAGTACTTCTGGTAGTGTCAATATTTGGACCAATTACAAGTCACGTCAGGTAGAACCTTCAAATGCTTATCTCCAGCTTTGTGCAGCTCAACCTTATGCTCGTACGACCATTACTAATGGCGAGGAGACAGAAGTGAAGTATTACGAAGGAGCAGGTGATGCTCGTTTGTGGGCTACGGCACCTTATTTCAATACAAAAGATGCTCCCGATTCGAAAGCCCGTTTTATCACTAAGGACGCTCCTATTCAGGCGGTAACACGTGATGGTATTGCTTTTAGTCCAGAGTTTAAGCACTACAAGTCAATCTATCGTCTGCGTCAGATCTATTTGCGTTATGCAGAGGCTATCAACCGTGCAGGCTATCCTCGTATGGCTTATGCAGTGCTTACCAATGGCTTAAGTTCGTACACGATTCCTGAGATTTCTTCAGATTCAATCAAGTACGATGACGAAAACAAGACATTCCAACACGTATTCTGCATTGATAGTACTAGCATCTCTGATCGCTCTCGTGGTGCATTCTTTATCGGTGTAGATGAGCTGCGTCGTGCACAAGATGACCCAGAGTACGATCTCTATTTGAACTTCTCTTCTTCTAATTGGAGCAATGTTGGTATTCACCAATTAGGTGGTATGGCCAATGTGTCATTGATTGATAGCTTGAATGGCTATGACAAGCGTGTAGCTCAGCGTATTAAAGAAGAGGCACTTCGCACGGGTTCAGCTAACACTGCAAGTGTTCGTCGTGTTCTTCGCAAATTGGCTAATGAAGCTGCAGCTGATGGTGAAACAGGCGAAGGTGGTGACACTGAAGGACCTTCACTTGACGAGCTCCGCAAGGACTACACAGAAATCGCTCCTGAGCCAGCCAAAGAGGCCGATCCTCTCGAAATCCGTGCCGTTGAGTCTCTTATCGCTGATGAGTGCGTACTTGAGACAGCTTATGAAGGTAGCCGTATGTTCGACCTCATTCGTTTTGCTCGTCACATGAATAACGATAGCGGTTTAACAGCTGATTATGGTACGTATTGGTTAGCATGGAAGATAGCACGTCGTGCAGTCAACTTAGCTCCTTACGAACAACCTAATCAGTACGATGCAAGCCTTTATGGCAAAATGACTAATCCTAATAACTGGTACATCGCAAATCCTGAATACAAATAATATTTGTATTCACTAAATCCAAATAAAAAGGCATGGACGATAGTCCATGCCTTTTTATTTGGATTGTAATGAGTAGGTGGGTGAAAACTGCGATTTGAAGAGGTCTACGTAACGCGTGCTGGAATGATTACTAAAGGACATCTTTCTGTAATCAAGACATACTCCTTAGAAGGTAATGTTACGAATGGGGGCTTATAAAGCTTGAATTCTAAAGTTCAATTAGCTAAAAGAAGAGCCAGAGGCTATTCGAGTGTAAGCAACTTCATGGATATGGTATATTATATCAATGGAGGAGAATGCTTCCGCTACCCACACGAATCAAAATAGGCTCAAAATAGCGTTAATCCTCAGATTACTGGCAGTAGTTTGCCACCTATCTAAGGATTAACGCTACGAAATTAGTTAAAATATTTTATGTGTGAAAAATCAAGCGAGTTCCTTGCTTATATTGCTTATTTTCCACAATTTATATCAAACAAATACGTTATATAAATTGTAGTTTACCCACATAATTCGTTATAGAGTTGAACTTTTGCTTTAAAAGCTAAATGAGTGGCATGCCGAGTGTGCGGCACTCTTTACGCATCTCGTCGGGCCAGATGCTGGCTTGAATTTCGCCGATGTGCGCCTTGTGGAGTAATACCATACACAAGCGGCTTTGACCGATACCACCACCAATAGAGAGGGGAAGTTCGTCGTTGAGCAAACGTTGGTGGAAGTAAAGCGACTCACGTTGCTCTTGTCCTGCGATTTTAAGTTGTCGCAAGAGGGCTTCTTTGTCAACACGAATACCCATTGATGAAAGTTCGAAGGAACGTTCAAGCACGGGATACCATATCAAGATGTCACCATTAAGTCCTTCATAGCCATTTTCAGCCTTTGTTGACCAGTCATCGTAGTCTGGGGCGCGTCCGTCGTGCTTCTTACCGTCAGAAAGTTTACCACCAATGCCGATGATAAATACTGCGCCATACTTCTTACAAATAGCATCTTCGCGCTCTTTAGGGCTAAGATTGGGATACATTTGTAGCAGTTCTTCGCTATGAATGAAGTGAATCTTTTCGGGCAAGAAGGGGTGAATAGAATCGTAAGTCTCACAAACTAAATACTCTGTGCGGCGAATAGCGGCATAGATGCGTTCGACGACATCGCGCAAGAAAGCCAGCGTGCGGTCTTTAGCACTAATAACGGCTTCCCAGTCCCATTGGTCGACGTAGAGTGAGTGGAGATTGTCAAGCTCTTCGTCAGCACGAATGGCATTCATATCGGTATAAATGCCGTGTCCTACGGGTATCTTATAATCTGCTAAGGTAAGTCTTTTCCACTTTGCCAATGAGTGTACGACTTCTGCTTTACGGTCGCCTAAGTCTTTAATTGGAAAGGTTACGGGGCGTTCAATGCCGTTCAAATCGTCATTAATACCCAATCCTTGCATGACAAAGAGCGGAGCCGTGACGCGTCGTAGGCGCAGTTCGGTTGAAAGGTTTTGTTGAAAAAAGTCTTTTATGAGTTTAATGCCTTGCTCCGTTTTGTGCATATCTAGCAAGGCGTGGTAGTTTTTGGGTTGAATGAGTTTGCTCATGTTTGAGTTCCTTTTTGCTTTGATAGTATAGGTTAGGCTACGTTATATTTGTAACGTAGCTGTTCTTTTTTTGTTTGCAAAGCAAAATTACATATTAATTTCTATTCGATAAAATATTTACGTATATATTTACGTTTTGTGATTATCTATTAGCTATAGATAACAAAAAGAAAGAATAAGGTGTTAGGATATCGCTATATAAATGTGACTTTGTAATGAATTACGTAGGCAAAACTGCAATTTACCGAACAGTTACGTAGGGGAGTTCATGGCGTGTACTATTTGACAAATTACAGTGTTTATATTTTTCTCTTAAAAAGAACTCACACAATTCGTCACGGAATAAAAAAAAGCGTTACGCTCCATAGAGAGCATAACGCTTGTATTTAGGTAAGTGTAGGCTTTATGAGCCTATGTTCACTTATCCATTTTAGAAGTTAAAAGGGGAGCGAATTATTCACCCTTCTCCATCTTAGCCTTCAATGCAGCGAGTGCATTGTTTTCACCGAGTGAAGTAGTAGCGGCTTGGTTTTGGATAGAAGGAATATCGCTGTTCTTGCTCTTGTTAGAGCGAGCCTTGCGAGGAGCTGCGGGAGCCTCACCACCACGTTGTGCATCTTCGAAAGTGCGGCTGTGAGAGAGGATGATGCGCTTGCTGTCCTTGTTGAATTCGATTACCTTGAAGGGGAGCTTTTCACCTTCCTTAGCGTGTGAACCGTCTTCCTTAACGAGGTGCTTAGGAGTAGCGAAACCTTCTACACCATATTCGAGCTGAACTACAGCACCCTTGTCCATGAGTTCGGTGATAGTGCCTTCGTGTACGCTGCCTTCAGTGAAGGTATTTTCGAATACGTCCCAAGGATTCTCTTCGAGTTGCTTGTGGCCGAGAGAGAGACGACGGTTGTCCTTATCGATTTCGAGAACTACTACCTCGATGTCAGCACCGATTTGAGTGAATTCAGAGGGGTGCTTAATCTTCTTAGTCCAAGAGAGGTCAGAGATGTGAATCAAACCATCTACGCCTTCTTCGAGTTCTACGAATACGCCAAAGTTGGTGAAGTTACGTACCTTAGCGTGGTGATGTGAACCAACGGGGTACTTAACTTCGATGTCCTTCCAAGGATCGTCCTTGAGTTGCTTGATGCCGAGTGACATCTTGCGTTCTTGACGGTCGAGTGTAAGGATAACAGCTTCTACTTCGTCGCCTACCTTGAGGAAGTCTTGAGCTGAACGCAAGTGCTGGCTCCAGCTCATTTCGCTTACGTGGATAAGACCTTCAACGCCGGGAGCGATTTCAACGAATGCACCGTAGTCAGCCATAACGACTACTTTACCCTTTACCTTGTCGCCTACCTTGAGGTTAGCGTCGAGGGCATCCCAAGGATGGGGAGTGAGTTGCTTCAAGCCGAGAGCGATACGCTTCTTCTCTTCATCGAAGTCGAGAATAACAACGTTGAGCTTCTGGTCGAGCTGAACGATTTCGTGGGGATCGTTTACGCGGCCCCAAGAGAGGTCGGTGATGTGGATCAAACCGTCTACGCCGCCGAGGTCGATGAATACACCGTAAGAAGTGATATTCTTAACAGTACCTTCGAGTACTTGACCCTTCTGAAGCTTAGAGATAATCTCTTGCTTCTGAGCTTCGAGTTCAGCCTCGATGAGTGCCTTGTGTGATACAACAACGTTCTTGTATTCTTGGTTGATCTTAACAACCTGGAATTCCATTGTCTTGCCAACGAATACATCGTAGTCGCGGATAGGCTTAACGTCGATCTGTGAGCCGGGCAAGAATGCCTCGATGCCGAAGATGTCAACGATCATACCACCCTTCGTGCGGCACTTGATGTAACCCTTGATAACTTCCTTGTTCTCGAGAGCAGCGTTAACGCGTTCCCAAGACTTGCTTGCACGAGCCTTCTTGTGTGAGAGTACGAGTTGGCCACGCTTGTCTTCTTGATTTTCAACGTATACCTCTACAGTATCGCCTACCTTCAAGTCGGGGTTATAACGGAACTCGTTAACGGGGATAATACCGTCGCTCTTGTAGCCAATGTTAACGACAACTTCGCGCTTACCAATTGAAATAACTGTACCGTCAACAACCTCGTTTTCGTTTACGCGGCCGAGGGTTGCGTCGTAAGCCTTCTCTTGTTCGTCGTGGCTTTGAGTTGATTCTACAGTACCGTTCTCGAATGCGTTCCAGTCAAAGTCCGCAAGCGGTGCAATGTTTTTTAAATTCTCCATTTAATGTGTTAATAATAAAGTGAATAATAGTGGCTTTCGCTTCATGAATGGCGAGTCGGAGCAGGAACGGGGTGGGCACACGGCCCTCAGTGGAGAAGTTGTTCGAGCTGCGCTCTTTCCCTCTTTGGCTAAAAGTCGGTACAAAAGTACGTATTTCTTTTGATTCTTACGGCTTTTCTTTTTTTATTTTTGTGTCATTAGGGCGTATTTCCTCTTTTATTGGTTCTATGTGTCCAAAAAAAGGTGCTAAACGTTCATTGAGAGCGTTTAGCACCTTTGAAGGTTTATCTGTGTGTGTAAAAAATCAGATTACAGTAGTTGGATTACTGAATCTTAACAGTTGCACGACGGTTGTAAGAGAACGGAGAGAGGTTCATTACACCACCCTTAGCCTCAGTGATGATATTGTCGCGGTTAACACCCATCTTAACGAGTTCGTTAGCAACGGTTTCAGCACGCTTTTCAGAAAGCTTCTGGTTGTATTCAGCAGAACCAGTCTTGCTATCAGCGTAACCAGTAACAACGATCTTAGAGTTGTTAGCCTTAGCGTATTCAGCCAATTCCTTAACGTTAACAAGATCCTTGCGGCTTGCGACCTTGGCAGAGTTGATGTTAAAGAATACGCTTGAAGTAGTACCAACGAATTTAGTTGAAGACTTTTCAACGGTTTGGTTCTTAGCGTTAGCCAACATCTCGCGGAGGCGTGAGTTTTCTTCTTGTTGTTCCTTAATAGATTGGTTAAGAGCGTCCATTTGCTCCTTGTTCATAGCCATCAAAGCGTCAACATCGGGCACCTTATCCCAAGTACACTTGCCGAGGTTGTATGTTACACCAACATCGAGGCGAAGATCCTTGTCCCAGTGTCTCATCTTATTCTTCTTATAATTAGCCCAGTTGTCGGGATTAGCCTGGTCAATTGAACCTTCAGTAGCACCAACGCTGAGGTCTGCAAAGATTTGTACGTGCTTGCTTACGCGGAAGTTGTTCAACAAACCGAAAGTGTAGTAGATATCTGCATTCTTACCATCGTTCCACCTAGTTGCAACGCCAAGACCTACGTAAGGAATGAAGTTCCAAACGCGCTTTTCGTTATAACCGCAGAACATGTTAGAGAGGTTGAACATAACGTCTTCGTGTACGTTCATTGCAGTATAAAGAGGATGGCTTGTTTCAGAATTTACTTGTTTAGCCTTGATGAGGTCGAACTTAGTACGAAGACCAAGACCTGGTGTGAACCATTTACCTACAGCTACGGTGAAACCGATAGTACCACGTTTGTCGCTGAAGGGGTTATTGCTAACACCGTGCTCTTGAGAAGTGTAGTAAGCAGTACCAGATACACCAGCACTTACGAACCAATTAGCCCAAAATGAGTTAGTAGCTACACTGTACTTTTTGGTAGGAACTTCTGTTTCCTGAGCCATAGCCGTTGTGGTCGATGCAAGACCTACAAAGGCAAGTGCAATCATTAATTTTTTCATAACTAGATGATTTGAAACTATTAATATATTTATTATTTCTTGCAGAGAGTAAAATACGCTTTAACTAATTTTTTAACAAATAGTACTGCGTATTTGTTGCAAAGATAGGAAATAGTATAGATAGTTTGCAACTATTTTGCTAAAAAAGTAGCCTTTTAGGCTGATTTTTATGCTTTTTGTAAACTATAAGTTGCTATTGTATGCTTATTGGTGCTTCTATTTTCTTTATCAGAGTAGCTTTTCGGGGTTTAAAATGGTCATAATGAGTGTACCGTCTGGGGTAAGATTGGGTGTACTGCTATTAAATAGTTGTTCAAGTAGGGTACTCATTTCTTGCGTGTTGAGCAATTGACCATAGGGTAGTGCCACCTTTCGAGCCATAGCGAGGGAAATAGTGTGTCCCATTGTGTCAGCCGCGTTAGCTTGTCCTGTTAGCGCATCAGCTAATATGCTATTAATTAATGCTGTAGGGGCAATGCCTTCGGTCTGTATGGGTACGCCAGTGAGTATGAAATTACCCTTTTCATCGTTATTAATATCAAATCCGATGTCTTTTAATTGTGGTAGGATTTGGTTTAGTATTACCCCTTCAGAGGGTGAAAGCGTAAGTGTCTCCGGGAAAAGCAACTTTTGAGAGGCAGACTTGTGCTGGAGCAATTGTTGCTGATACCGTTCATATAATATACGTATATGTGCGCGATGTTGATCAATCAGTGCCATACCCATAGGTAACGCAGTGATGATATATCTACCTTGGTATTGATAGAAGTCGCCGTCTTTCTTTTCGTTCCATGCTATTTTTCCCGTGTCTGGCAATTCCTTATATAATAATGTAGGAGTCTCTTCAGGAGTCGGCAGCGGTGTGAAATGCGACGGCAGTGGAACATCATTGTCTTCGTAACGACTTTCTATCTCGATTTCGTCATCTTGCTTCGTGTTGATGCTTTGTGAGGAAGGATTAGTTTCGGATTGAAAGCTCTTTTGCGTATTTTCGTATATCCTTTGCCAATCGATCGTAGAGTGGGGGCGGGGTGGCGTATAGCTTGAAGTAAACGAAGTACTGCTTTTGTCGACTGTTGCACCTTGCTCGTTGTGAGTTGGGTGGGCAGGTGTCGCGTCGAATGGATTGAAAGAGGTGTTAATATGTATTTGAGGCGGAGCAATGTTGACACTTTCACCTCCAGTAGCATTAAATGTAGGAATGTCGGGACGCGCCTCCGTATTAAAGTCGATGGCGGGAACAGCCCCATATTTACCTAACGATTCGCGCACAGCAGCTAATAGAATTTGAAAGATAGCACTATCGTCTTCAAACTTTATTTCTGTCTTTGTTGGGTGAATGTTTACATCAATACGCGCAGGGTCTACTTCAAATTTTATAAAGAAGGGTACTTGTTGTCCTTCGGGAATAAGGCGTTCGTAAGCCGTAAGAATTGCTTTAGCAAAGTAAGGGTGGCGCATGAAACGTCCGTTGACAAACAGATATTGGTGGGCGTTCTTACGTCGAGCAGCAGTAGGCATTCCCACAAAACCGCTGATATTGGCAAGCGTTGTCTTTACCTCAATGGGTACAAGTTGCTTGTCAATGCGTCGTCCGAAGATGCCAACGATGCGTTGTCGAAAGTTGCCGCCTGCGAGATCAAGTGCAATGCTGCTACCGCTTTGTAGGGTAAAGGCAACGTCTGGGTGAGCCAAGGCAATGCGTTCAAACTCCGCCATGATATTGCTCAACTCCGTTTGGTTTGACTTTAGAAACTTGCGGCGAGCCGGAATGTTGAAGAATAGATTGCGCACCGCGAAGTTCGCTCCTACGGGACAACTTACCAATTCTTGTTTGGTCACTTTTGACCCTTCGATATTAATGCAAGTGCCCAAGTCTTGCCCTTTCTGTCTGGTACGGAGTTCAACTTGAGCTACTGCAGCGATAGAGGCCAAAGCTTCACCACGGAACCCCATCGTGCGCAGTGCAAATAAGTCGGTAGCTTGTTGTATCTTAGAAGTGGCATGTCGTTCGAAAGCCATGCGTGCGTCCGTTTCGCTCATGCCACAACCATTGTCGATGACTTGAACCAACGTCTTGCCAGCGTCTTCAACCACTACTTGAATGTGTGTGGCACCAGCGTCAAGTGCATTCTCTACCAACTCCTTAATCATAGAGGCAGGGCGCTGAATAACTTCACCTGCTGCTATTTGATTGGCTACAGAATCGGGTAAAAGATGTATAATATCAGACATTCTTTTTCTTCTTATAGTTTTTGAAGTGGGGCTTCTCTTCGTATAGAGGGTTTGAGCGTTGTGCCCGATTTCTTACCGCGCCAGTTAAATACGTCATCTGGCCCAGTGGGACGTATGTAGTCAAACCAAGCGAAGCCCTCTAACTTCGTGCGGTCGGCAGGAGCTAATCCCAAAGGGTAGAAGTAGCCGTGAGAAGCGGGTGCCCATATCTTTGATAGCTTGCGGTTGAGCATAAACATACGCGCCTTAGCCGTTTCGACGTAGTTCTGATAAAGAATCGTGCTATCCTTCTCAAGCGGATAGTTAACCACTCGAACGTTGCCGATGGCTTGATTTTCGCTCACTTCACCTTTCGTGTCAAAATAAGTGCGCATCTGGTTGGCCGAAACTTGATTAAAGTGGGTGGAGTCAACCTGTTCTACCATCAATGCCTGTCGGTCAACATAAATGGAGTCAATGGTAGAGTCGTTTAAAAAGGCGTTGATCTCTTCGCCCACAATCTGTCGATTGTCGCTCCATACAATGGGGTCGCGATAGAGCGTCACCTTATTGCTCAAAGTAGAAAAAACTAAGGAGTCGGCCACCATTTGCATGTTCGTTCGGTAGGCGCGTGCATGAAAATATCCGTGCAGTACACGATAAACGGAGTCCGTCTTGATATTGTACGTAAACATTCTGAGTGTGTCGGCGTGAACGTAGAGTGTGTCTTTTCCTTGCGAAAAGTCACGTGCCAAAGCCTGTCGTGTAGCTATGGCTTCACCTGTTTGTTCATTATACCAAACATAATGTCCTGTCAGAATGTTCTTGTTTACCGTGTCCTTACATTCCACATTATTAAAGGCCTCCAATATACCTTTCTTTTTGTTGTAATACACCGTGTCGCCTTGCATGATGCGGTCGCGACCGAAGGCACGCGTACCTTTTAGTAATTGAGCCTTTTCGCTTTGCGTATTGTAAAAGCCGTGTTCTGTATAGATGCGGTCCTTGCCCGAATAGATGTTCGATTTACCCACGATCTCGGCCCATTTCGTGATTGTATTGTAATGTAGCGTATCAGTAATGAGTCGAAACTTCGGACTTGTAAGTTCAACATTGTAATTAAAGGAGGCTTTACGAGTGTCAGTATGATATTCGCCCCAATCAGAGGTCAGTTTATTATGTCCGTCAATAAGTTCACCACCATTAAAGTAATATCCCGTATTGTATAATCGGTCATAGTTCAAGCTATCCGTTTTGAGCACTTGTTTGCGGTGAATCATTACTACATTTTTACGCATTTCAGCGATTTGCGTCTCACCATCATAGTGCAACTTATCACCTTTAAGTGTAAGCGTATCCCCTTGCACAATGTTCACTTTGCCAAAGGCATCAAACGTCTGTGAGGCCTCATAGAGTACAGCACTATCGCAGTGCATCACCATGCCCGCGTGTGCTAATATCACCTTACCGCTCAGACGTTGTGCACCATTCATTTCATTTTCAGAGAAGCGCAAGTTATCAGCATGTCGCAGTACGATGCGTTCATCGTTAGCCGTCTTTTTCTTTCTGTGTTGGTTAATAGAAGGTAGCGCGTAAGCAGCGCACCCCATGATAATCAATATATAAAGTAGAATATTTTTCACGTCAAATCTTTTGGGTGCAAAGTTAGTGCAAGGCGAGCGAAGAACAAAATGAAAGTCCTTAAGACTTTCATTTTTTCTTCCGAGCCGCCGCCTAACTTGGCGTAGCAGAGTAGTGTAAGGCGAGCGAAGAACAAAATGAAAGTCCTTAAGACTTTCATTTTTTCTACTGAGGCTATACGATAAAAAAGACAAACTGCTGTTTACTATATTCCCCACTCAATCCAGCAGAGGCTGAGGATACTGATGCAGAACCATAGTAAGATGCCTTGGAAAAGTGGACGTAGGCCTACACTCTTTAGTGTGTCGCGCGTGAGTGAAGCGCCAATGAAAAAGAGAGATAGCGTAATAAAATGTTTCGCTAAAGAGTTGATACCACCGCCCACGGTGCTAAGAGCGTTAGTTGCGGTCGTACCGATTAAGTCAGCATTACTAAAGAGGTAAGTGTTGAGCAAAATTACAACTACAAACCAAATGATAAAGCGTGGAATGCATTGATACCAAGGTGTGCTCGTACCCACTTTTTGCAGTGACCCCTTAAATAGGAAAGGAGTGATGAGTGCTAATACAACAATCCATAGTGCACGTGTGAGTTTGACTGTTGTGGCAACTTCGAGTGAACTTACCCCCTGCTCCGCCAACCATTCGGGGTGCATTTGGTCGTATGCAGCTCCAGCACCAACAACAGATGATGTGTCGTGAATAGCAATTGCAGCCCACATACCGAAGTCCTTCATACTCATACCGAGTGCTGTCCCGATATGAGGAAAAATGAATAAGGCTATGGCATTTAATAGAAATACAACGCCCAGTGCTACAGACATGTTCTCACCTTTAGCTTTGATAATAGGCCCTACGGCAGCAATGGCCGAACCGCCACAAATAGCGGTGCCCGAACTAATGAGAAAACTCGTCTGTGTGTCCACCTTTAATAATTTGCGACCCAATATCCAACCTAAAAGCAGTGTGCCAAAAACGCTGATGATTGTAAACGACATACCCTCGCTGCCTGAAGCCAATGCTTTGTTTACGTTCATGCCAAATCCTAAGCCAATAACCGAATATTGCAACATCTTCTTTGACATCGTCTTATTAAAGTCGGGAAACACCTTTCCAAACAGTAAAGCAAAGACAATGCCTATGCCTAAAGCCACAGGTGAGGTGATATGATGGGTTATTTCACCAAAATCGCCCAAAGATAAATGAAAGCTGGCGGTGATAAAGTTGGTTAAAAGAGCAATGCTCAATAGTGTGATAATTGTGATGTATAAGATTTCTTTCTTTTTCAAGATAGTGAAGTTTTAAGATTTATCTATTTCCGATTAGACACAAATATAAGGTTACAAAGCCATGCGTATGGCTTTATAACCTTATAGGCATAATCATTGCGTTTTTTACTTAATCCAACCTTTGTATTTAAAGTTGCAGTTGCGCCATTCAGGGCTAATGCGAATGTACGTAGTATTGATTTTCTCTTTAATCCACTTTTCGATAGCCTCTTCGCTGCGCTTGTTGACAACAACGTCGCGTAGCGTCTGAAAGTCTTCCGTCATATTGGCGTGGTGGCCTTCAATGCGATTTTTGAGTAGAACGAGCGCACAAACCTCTTGTCCCTTTTCGTTTGTCATGCGGAAAGCACGCGACATCTCGCCCACTTTCAACGTATCGACCACTTTTGCAATGTCTTGTGGTAAGTCTTTCATTTCGAAACGTGAACTGATGCTTCCCGTTTGTTGATTAACGTTGGCCATGAGTCCGTGGTTGTTGCGCGTATCTTTATCGTCAGAGAGTGCTTGTGCAGCAGCATCGAAAGTAAACTTCTTGGCACGAATGTCATCAGCGATAGAGTCGAGACGTGCAATGCCGTGTTCCATTTCGCTCTCGTCAATGCGAGGCTTTAGCAAAATATGGCGCACGTTCACGCGATCACCTCTCTTATCAATCAGCTGAATGATATGGTAGCCATATTCGCTACGAACAATCTTAGACACCTTTTTAGGATCGTTCAACGAAAAAGCTACATTGGCAAATTCTGGTACCAATTGGTTACGGCCCATATAGCCAAGCTCACCACCGTTACGTGCCGAACCGTCCTCAGAATAGAACTTCGCTAAGGTAGAGAAGTCTGCTTCTCCTTTATTAACACGTTGCGCATATTCACGAAGTTTATTTTCGATACGTTCAATCTCTGCGCGCGAGACGGCAGGAGTAGAGGTGATAATCTGCACTTCAACCTGTGTGGGAATGAATGGCAGACTATCGGTAGGCATATTCTTAAAATATTCGCGCACCTCGGCAGGGGTAGCTTTGACATCTTTGGTCAACTTCTGGCGTACTTCATCTGCCATCATCTGTTCGCGATACTGCTTCTTTAAGTTCTCGCGCATCTGTGAGATGCTACGACCAGACATCTGCTCCAAAGCCTCGCGTGAACCATACGTCTGAATAAACTCATTGATACGGTTGTCAACGCCCTTAATGATGTCAGCTTCACTTACGTTGACACTATCAAGCTCAGCTTGGTGAATAAATAATTTGTTAACTGCTATTTGTTCAGGAATGGTGCAGTAAGGATTGTCAATATGTTCACCATAAGCTTCAGAAGAGATGCGAGTCTCTTCCACGTCAGAGAGCAAAATGGGTTCGTCGCCTACTACCCAAATTATTTGGTCTACCACGTTGCTTTGCGCAATGGCAAAAAGTGGCAGAAGGGCTAAGAGTAGGGCACTAAATAGAAATTTCTTCATATTGTTGTAGAAAGCGTTACTTCACGGTTTTCAATACGTCCTCGTTTACGGTGAAAGTGAATTGTTTGCGCAATTGCTCTACCCAAGCCTTCTCACGATCGTTTTGGTAATCGCTCGTGACTTGTGCCTTAGCATCAAGATAAGTCTTCGGTTGCTTCATTACCTTACCGCTAACGCCTGTAAGTGCGTAACCTTTCAATGCTTGAGGCTTCTCGCCCGTCTTGAAAGCATAAGCGTCAATGTATTTGTTTTCACCCTTCGAACAGAGGTAAGGCCCACTAACTGATACGGTTACGCTATCTTTGTTAAACTGTTGTTTTAACTCTTTGCGCCAGTCTCTTTCGCCAAATTTCTTTAGCATTTTGTTAACAGCCTTTGCATCTTTGGCATTCTTGCAATGGAATACGAAACCTTTAAAGCGAGGTTCTTTCCATGCATAGTTGGCTTTATGGTTCTTATACCATTGTTCCAAACCTTTCGTGTCGGCAGCAGCTACGTCCCATACTTGGCGTTTGCTTACTTCGTAAAGCAAGAGACCGTCATGGTACTCTTGAATAAGGTAACGCAGTCCGTCATTCGTGGCGATGTTGGCATTCATAACGCTATCCAACACGGCCTCGCGGTCCAATCGTCCGTTAGAAGCATCAACAATCTTCTTAATTCTATATTCGGCAGAAGCTTCGTCGATGTTCTGGCGCTTCAGCATAGCCATGATTTCGGGGTGAAGCTTTTCATAAGAGTCGAGTGGGTGGCGGTCGGTCATCTTGATGATATGGTAGCCGAAGGGCGAAAGAACAGGTTGACACATTTCACCTTTCTTCAAGGCATAAGCAGCGTCTTCAAATTCCTTGACGAATTGACCTGGACCGACCATAGGCAGTTTACCTCCCTTAGCAGCACTGCCTGGGTCGTTAGAGAAATTCTTAGCCATTTCAGCAAAGTCAGCTCCATTCTTAATGGCATTGTAGATAGAGTCTGCCTTAGCCTTTGCTTGCTGCTTCTCAGCGTCAGAGGCTTTCTGGCCTAAACGAATTAAGATATGCGCCGTTTCGATGAGGTCCTTACCGCCGAGTTGTTTCACCGTATTGTCGTAAACTACGTGGGCGATAGAATCGGTAAAGGAAGAATCCGTCATGAAAGGAGTAAGCTGCATATCGCGGTAGGTTAAGAACTCCTTCTTAAAACTTGAAAGCGTATCAAGTTGTGCAGCCTCAGCAGCAGCAACTTTTAGCTTATAGTTAATAAACATGGGCACATATTCTTGTACTGACTTCTTTTCTACAGCACCTTCAATGTTTCCATTTTTATGAAAAGAGTATTCAAATTCTCCGCGTGTGATAGCCTTCCCATTGACTGTCATCAATATAGGGTTATCAGCCGACTGCGCCCCAGCTGTAAGAGCCAGGGCGAAGAGAGCTGCAGTAAGCAAATTCTTTTTCATATATATTAATAATGTATATCATTAAAAAAGCTGATGTGTAAGTGTGCAACAATGCAGGAATCCATTATTGGCACATTTGCACATCAGCTGTTGGTAGTTTAGTGAGTTTAATAGGTTTAATAAGTTTAATGAGTGAGTAGACGCGCGAGCTGGAAAGTCCGCGTTACGTAGGAACGTATAGGAACGAAGTGTCAAAGAGTTATTAAACTCATTAAACTTAATGAACTCATTCAGCTCATTTAATCTTATTCTCCGGGGCGGCTATAGTTAGGAGCCTCGCTTGTGATAGTGATGTCGTGAGGGTGACTTTCGAGAACACCAGCACCTGTGATGCGAGTAAACTTAGCGTCGTGTAGTTTTTCGATAGTAGCGGCACCACAGTAACCCATACCAGAGCGCAAACCGCCAACCATTTGATAGATAACCTCTTGTACAGAGCCTTTGTAAGGAACGCGACCTGCAATACCCTCGGGTACGAGCTTCTTCACTTCCTTTACATTGCCTTGGAAGTAACGGTCCTTTGACCCATTCTCCATAGCTTCGAGAGAACCCATACCACGATAAGTCTTAAACTTACGGCCGTTGAAGATGACTGTTTCGCCTGGGCTTTCTTCAGTACCAGCAACGAGTGAACCAATCATTACACAGTATCCGCCAGCAGCCAAGGCCTTCACTACATCACCAGAGTAGCGCAAACCACCGTCAGCAATCAAAGGCACTCCAGTGCCCTTCAAGGCACAAGCTACATCGTAAACGGCTGAGAGCTGTGGTACACCCACGCCCGCTACGACACGAGTGGTACAGATTGAACCCGGACCGATGCCCACTTTGATAGCATCAGCGCCAGCGTCAACCAACATACGTGCAGCATCACCTGTAGCAACATTGCCTACAACGATGTCAACGCCAGAGAAGTTGGCCTTAGCTTCTTTTAATTTTTCAATCACAAACTTAGAATGACCATGTGCAGTGTCAATCACAATGGCATCAGCGCCAGCTTGAATTAAGGCTTCCATGCGCTGCATAGTGTCTGCTGTAACACCAACGCCAGCGGCAACGCGTAAGCGTCCTTTAGCGTCCTTGCAAGCCATAGGTTTGTCTTTAGCTTTTGTGATGTCCTTATAAGTGATAAGACCTACGAGGTGGCCTCCTTTGTCAACAACGGGAAGTTTCTCGATTTTATTCTCTTGCAAAATCTGTGCGGCAGAGAGCAAGTCAGTTTGTTGAGTAGTGGTGACAAGGTTTTCTTTTGTCATCACTTCGTCAATGCGTTTGTCCAATTGACGCTCAAAGCGTAAGTCACGATTGGTAACGATACCAACTAAGTGCATTTCGTCATCAACAACGGGAATGCCACCGATGTGATATTCACTCATCAAGTCGAGTGCGTCCTGAACTGTTTTGTAACGTTTAATGGTTACAGGGTCGTAAATCATACCATTTTCGGCACGCTTTACGATGGCTACTTGGCGTGCTTGGTCTTCGATGCTCATGTTCTTATGAATCACACCGATACCACCTTCACGAGCAATGGCAATGGCCATCGTTGATTCGGTAACAGTGTCCATGGCAGCTGTAACGAAGGGAATCTGCAAGTCTATGTTGCGTGAGAACTTCGTTGCCAAAGAAACAGTACGAGGGAGTACGTCAGAGTAAGCGGGAACTAAAAGGACGTCATCAAACGTGAGACCGTCCATCACGATTTTGTCAGCAATAAAATCAGATGTCATACTAAGTTGGGATTTTAATTGCACGCAAAATTACACATTTCTTTTTTACGCACAAGGTGTTATGTCGTTTTTTTTGAAAAAACGGCTTACTGTTCGCACGTTTTTGCCAATGCCTCTATAAAGGTTTCTTCTGTAGGTTTATTGTCATAGAGGTAGGCTAACATTTTGCTTACAGCCGTTTTAGACTGTGAAAGAATTTGGAGTGCAGTAATGCAAAGTCCGTGTGAATAGCCTAACTCTTGCATTTCGGCATAAAGTGCTTGCTCGTTTGCAGTCATAGTTCGCTCCTTATTTTAAGAAGGGGTCAAGCGTAGCCAGAAGGTCTGCTTTTGACATAGCTCCGCTTGAACGCCATAAAACTTCTCCTTGTTTGAAGAGTAGGAGAGTGGGTACAGCTTGAACGCGATAGTTAGCAGCCGTATCGTTATGTTGGTCTACGTCTACTTTAATAATGCGAATTTTGTCACCTAACGTCTTTTTTACTTGTTCCAAAATTGGGTGCATCATTTTGCAAGGTTGGCACCAAGTAGCATAGAAGTCAACCAACACTAGTTGGTCAGTTGAAATTACGTCTTGAAATGTTTCCATATTGTGTTGTGTAGTTAATGTGATAGAGTAACTAAGTCCCAAAAGTAGTCATTTAATTCTGCTTGCGGTCATGATGTTATATTTTTTATAGGTTTTTGAGTTTCTTATAGTTTTGGTATCTATGAAAAAACTGAAACTGCAATTTATCTGCCTAATTGGGGGAACGCGTCCTAACCTGGGGGCGACGC
>ERZ833608.113-NODE-113-length-72891-cov-9.721209_pt1 | contig 72891 bp, 55 predicted proteins | sample MGYA00519694_ERZ833608 | MGnify/ENA primary metagenome ERZ833608 (study PRJEB31850, sample SAMEA3708742) | human gut metagenome | biome: human gut; feature: human-associated habitat; material: faeces | place: China | collected 2014 ... | reverse complement strand
GCGCCTCATTCCTCCCCTGCCTGAAGGCAGGGGTCTCCTGAGGCATTGTGATGACGGAAGAAATGCAAGACGAAGCCGCCGCGCAGGTGCGCCGGCCGCCCCAGAGCGTGATCTCGGAGCAGGCGATCCTCGGCGGACTGATGGTGGACAACTCCGCGCTCGACAGCGTGGTGGACGTCCTGCGTCCCGAGGACTTCTACCGGCGCGACCACCGGCTCATCTACGAAGAGATCGCGAAGCTCATCCAGGGCAGCCACCCCGCGGACTATCTGACGGTCTACGAGAGCCTGAAGACGGCGGGCGTGGAGAACGACGTCGGGGGGCTGCCGTACCTCACCGAGCTCGTCAACAGCTCGCCTTCGGCCGCGAACATCCGCCGCTACGCCGAGATCGTGCACGACAAGTCGATCCTGCGGCAGCTCATTTCCGTGGGCGACCGCATCGTGACGAACGCGCTCGCGCCCGAAGGACGCGAGACGCGCGCGATCCTCGACGAGGCCGAGAAGGAGGTGCTCGCAATCAACGAGCGCAACTCCAACGGCCAGCGCGGCTTCCAGCCGCTCGCGACGCTCGTGCGCGACGTCTCCGCGCGCGTGATCGAGCTCTACCACAACTCGACCAACAACGAGGTGACGGGCGTCTCCTCGGGCTACCGCAACCTCGACAACGTGACGGCGGGCCTGCAGCGCGGCGACCTCATCATCATCGCGGGCCGCCCCTCGATGGGCAAGACCTCGTTCGCGCTCAACATCGCCGAGAACGTCGGCATCGCGCAGGAGCTCCCCGTCGCCGTCTTCTCGATGGAAATGGGCGCGGACCAGTTGGCGCAGCGCATGATCTCCTCGGTCGGGCGCATCGACGCGCAGAAGCTGCGCAAGGGGCGGCTCTCCGACGAGGACTGGGACAACTTCACCGCGGCGCTCCACCGCCTCGAGGAGAAGCCCATCTTCATCGACGACACGCCGGGCCTCACGATCACCGAACTCTCGAGCCGCGCGCGGCGCCTCGTGAACCAGGCCGGTCCCCTCGGGCTCATCGTGGTCGACTACCTGCAGCTCATGTCGGGGCAGAGCCGCAACGGGCAGGACAACCGCGCGCAGGAGCTCTCGGAAATCTCCCGCGGCCTCAAGAGCCTCGCGAAGGAATTGGGCGTCCCCGTGATCGCGCTCTCGCAGTTGAACCGCTCGGTGGACAGCCGCCAGGACCGGCGCCCCGTGATGTCGGACCTGCGCGAGTCGGGCGCAATCGAACAAGACGCGGACGTGATCATGTTCATCTACCGCGACGTCGTCTACAACAAGGACACGCCCGACAAGAACCTCGCCGAGATCATCGTCGCCAAGCAGCGCAACGGCCCCATCGGCACGCTGCGCATGACCTTCCTCGGCGGCAACACGCGCTTCGAGCCTTCGAGCGACGAAGGCTATTGGGGCGGCATCGAGGAGTAGTGCGCGATGGAGTGGATCACCAACTTCGACTGGTTTGCGCTCGCCTGCTGGACGGGCGCCTTCATCCTGATCGCCTTGGGGTTCGCGGGCACCATCGTGCCGGCGATACCGGGGCTCCCGATGATCGCGGGCGGCGCCTGGCTGATCGGCTGGGCGGACCACTACGAGAAGGTCGGCTGGAAGACGATTCTCTTCCTGGCCGTTCTCGCCGTGATCGGCGTCGTCGTGGACACGGTCGCGCAGACCGCGGGCGCGCAGCGCGCCGGCGCCTCCAAGGCCGGCATCATCGGCTCGCTCGTGGGCACCGTGCTCGGCATGTTCATGGGGCTCTTCGGGCTTCTCTTCATGCCGCTGATCGGCGCCGCGGTGGGTGAATTCTGGGCGAAGCGCAACCTCCTTCACGCCGGGCGCGTGGGCCTGGCGACTTGGATCGGCATGATCGTCGGAACGGTCGTGAAGATCGCGCTCGCCTTTGCGATGACGGGGATCCTGATCTTCGTCTACCTCACAGCTTGAAGACGATGAGGGTGAAGAACGCTCTCCGGAAGAGGGGGCGGCTCCAAGCAAGAAGACGCGCCGCAGTCTCGGGGGAGACGTGCGGCGCTTCTCTTTTCAGGCTCTGGTTGTTGCCGGATTCGGGGGATCCGGCGGCCCCGAAAGATTAGAAGGTGTGGCGGACGCCCACCGTCACGAGGGAGGTCTCGGGCCTCACGTCCTTGCCGGCCGCATCGGTGTTCGTATCCTGGTAGAAGGCGGCGACGCCGTAGACGTTGGTGCGCTTCGAGAAGGCGTAGGTGTAGCCGACGGAGGCGCCGACGCGTTCGAATTCGGCGGCGCTGTTCGTCTGCGTCTCGTCGCCCTTGTCGGCGTCGAGGTGGCTGTAGCCCACGGCGAACATCGCCTTGCCGCCGGCAACCGGAGCGTCGACGCCGGCCATCAGGCCCCAGCCGCGGGCGGCGCCCGTGAAGCCGAAGCCGCGGTAATTGTTGACCGTCTTGGTATCGGCGTCGGAGGAGGCCTTCTGCAGATTGTTGACGTACTGGGCGCCGAAGTAGGCTTTGACGACCTCGAAGTCGTAGGAGCCGCCCGCCGTCAGGGTGTAGCCGTCGTCGGCGTCCGCGTACTTGAGGTTGGAGTAGTTGTACCAACCGGCAGCCGCCGCGAGGCTCAGGGCGCCGTTCTGGTAGGTGGCGCCGAGGGCGGCGTAGCGGTTGTCGGAGGCCTTGCCTTCCGTACCGGCGGTCTGTTTGGTGCCGTAGACGTCCTTGCTGTTCGCGCCGAACGAGTACTGGGCGTAAACGCGGGCGCCGGCGAGATCAGGCGACTTGTAGGTGACGGCGTTGTCAAGACGCAGACCGCCCGAGAAGTAGGTCGAGAATTCGACCGAGCCCGCCCACGAAGCGCCGAAGGGCGAGAAGTTGCCGAGGAGGCCGTAGGAGCCGTTCGCGCTGTCGAGGGCGCCGAGGCGGCCGAAGGAGAGTTCACCGAAGGCGCCGCGGACGAAGAGGTTCGCTTCACGGCCGAAGAGGCGGCCGGCCTGGCCGAGCGTGCCGTCGTCTTCAGAGAAGCCGCTCTCGAGGAGGAAGCCCACCTGATAGCCGTTGCCGAGGTCTTCAACGCCCTTCAGGCCCCAGCGGTTGCCGGACTGGTTGCCGGTCGCCATCGTAAAGGTGTCGGTGCCGTCCGTGCCGTCATCCGGGTTGACGTGCTTGTACTGCAGGCCGGTGTCGAGGACGCCGTAGAGCTGCACATTGGCGGCGCAGGCGGAGCCGGCGAAGGCGCCGAGGACGGCGAGAGCGGCGAGAGTCTTCTTCATTTGGGGATTCCCTTTATTACTTTATTGAAATTCGGCGGAGTGCACGGGGCGGCAGAGGGGCCGTCCGGGTCCGTCGGGCACGCTTGATCGTATTCACGGGAGCGGGTCGGCCGCTCCAGAGCCCGCCGCGCGGTGAAGACCATGTGCCGGAGGCCGTCTGCGGAAGGGTTCGGGAAGTCTCTCCCGGCGGGTCGAAAAGAAATCTAAGCAAAACAGGCAGGTCTTTCTGATGTATCCCAATACTATGCAGAATCTGCAAAATAAATTACAGGAAAATCAACAAACGACTAGTCATCAACTATTTGTATCGCAAAAGTAGGATGTAACGTCTGTGATACAGGTAGAAGTATTTAGGAGAATCTCCGTGGTTCTAAGCATCCGCATCGTCTCCGGGCGGCAGCGGCCGACGAAATGGGGCGAGGCTCAGCCGGATCGACCGAGTGGGCGCCGCAGCCCGCGACGCGCAGTGCGCCGCCCTGATACGCTTTCCTCCTCCGTCAGGATCCGCGCCTGACGCGCGCGGTCCGCGCGGCCCACTCCGCCCGAAAGGAGCCCCATTCCCCATGATCCACACGCTCTACAGCAACAGCTACGAGGTGCTCCGCACGGTGCTCCTCCACAACATCGAGGCGCTGCGCCTCGTTCCGGAGGCGGACGAAATGGACGCCGCGGCGCTCTTCTCCAGGGTCTTCGACCGCGTGCCGGTGATCATCCCCTCGAAAGCCGTGGAGACGGACCTACAGCGGGCGCTCGCGCACCACGAGGGCGTCTGCGCCGCGATGGACTTCATGTTCCTCTCGCAGTGGCTCGGCTTCTTCTCGAAGGAGCCGCTCGCGAACGTCGTGGGCAACGAGTCGGACTGGATGATCTGGGCGCTGCTGCGCGAGACGGGCCCGGGGAGCCTGCGCGAGGAAGTGCGCCCACATACGACGCGGCTCGAGGACGCGCTGCGCGGCCGGACCGACGCGGAGATCTTCGCGCTCGCGCAGCGCATCTCCGCCGTCTTCGTGACGTATTCGAGCTACCGGCTCGACTGGGTGCTCCAATGGCTAGGCCTGCACCAGGAGCGGATCCAACCCACGCCCGACGTGCTCGCCGAGCGCGCGCGCATGGAGTCCGACCCCGACCTCTTCTGGCAACGCGCGCTCTGGCGGCGGCTCGCCGAATCGAAGCGCTGGCGCGGCCGCAGGTTCCTCGAGGCGCTCCCCGACGCGATTGAATCCCTGCGCTCGGCGGGGGCCGACGCGCGTGAGCTCGTCCTCGGCGACGACCGGCGCGTCGCACTCCCCAATGCGCTTCACGTCTTCATGCCCTTCGTCGTGCCGCCCCTGATGCTCCCCGTGCTCAAGGCCTATGCGCACTCGGGGCGCGACGTCTGGCTCTATCTCCTCAACCCCTCTTCGGAATACTGGTTCGACCTCGTGCCGCGGCGGCTCTTCAACTGGCGCGAATCGGCGGGCGACGAGCACTTCGACGTGGGGCACCCGATCCTCGCCGACAACGGCCGGAGCACGCGGGCCAACATCGACCGCCTCTGGCGCTTCACGACGGACGAGGGCCCCGCGGGCGGGCTCACGCCCCAGGGACTCGAGGAAGGCGAGGCGGCCGAGTGCCTGCGCCGCCGCAACGAGAAGCCGCGCGAGCGCGTGGTGATGCCCGCGCCCGACTTCCTGCGCGAATACCAGGAGCATCCGCGCGACCTGAAGGTCGAGATGACCGTGGACGCGCAGAGCATCTACCTCGAGGCGGGCGAGCCGGCGCTCCTGCGCCGCGTGCAGGACTCGATCCTGAAGCTCGAGGGCGACCTCACGGCGACGCCCGGGGGCGAGCTCGTGCGGGAGGACGACGAGTCGCTGCGCTTCGTCTGCGCCCCATCGACCGTGCGCGAACTCGAAGGGCTCGCTGACTGGCTCCACGCGCGCTTCCGCCGCGATCCGGCGCTCGCGCCCGACGACGTGCTCGTCGTCACACCCGACATCTCCGCCGCGGCGCCGCTGATCGACCAAGTCTTCGGGAGCCTGCCCAAGGAGCGCCGGATCGACTACCGCATCTCGGGCGCGCTCACCACGGCCGAGGACGCGCCGCTCGAAGCCCTGATGGGATTGAAGTCCCTCCTCACGGGGCGTCTCAAGCGCGAGGAGCTCGTCGCCTGGCTCTCGCTTCCTCTGGTCTCCCGGCGCTTCGGGCTCGAGGCCGACGACGTCGACGTCCTCAACGAGTGGCTCCGCGCCGCCGGGTTCGAGTTCGGGCTCTCCGACGCGCATCTGCTCGCGCTCGACCCGGAGACCTTCGCCCAAGTGCGTGAATCGACCCTCGAGCGGGCCCTGGAGCGTCTCGCCCTCGGGAGCATGCTCCCGGGCGGCGCGCGCGCGCCGCTTTTCGACGTGCTGCCGCGCGAGGGGACGGAGAGCTCGGGCTTCACCCCCGTTTCCGAGCGCCCGGATTTGCTTTCAACGCTCTCGACGCTCTGCGTTGAACTCGAAGCCATGCGGCGCGCCGCGCTCGATCCCCTCGAGGGCGAGGCGGCGGAGGCGGTCGCGGCCGATCCGCAGCACTGGCCGCGCTGGATCGCCCGGGCGCTCGAGATGTTCTTCCCGCCCGAGACGCCGCAGGAGGACTGGCAGGCGCTGCGCGCCGGAGCGGCGGCGTTGGCCGAGGAATCGTCCTTCGCCGATGGCGCCGGCGGGCGCACGCCCGTCGTGCCCTTCGAGATCTTCATGACGGTGCTCGCCGACCGGCTCAAAAAGTCCGCGCCCGCCGGGCGCCCGGGGAGCGGCGTCACCTTCACGGGCATGCAGCAGCTGCGCGGCCTCCCCTACAAGGTGATCGTCGTCTTCGGCCTCAACGCCGACTCGCGCTTCCCCGGGACCTCGCACGCCGAGGAGTTCGACCTGATGGCGCGCTTCCCGCGCCGCGGCGACCGCGACGGGCGCGTGGACAACCGCAACGTCTTCCTCGACCTTCTGCTCGCCGCGCGCGACACCTTCCTCATCTCCTACTCCGGGGGATTCAATCCGGCGCAGATGGAGGACCCGTCGATCGTGGCGGTGGAGCTGCGCAACTGGCTCCTCTCCTTCGCGAAGGACCGCGACGAGCGGCGCCTCTGGGAGAAGCGCCTCACGGTGAGGCTCCCGCTCGCCGGTTTTTCGCCGCGGGCCTTCCGTCGGGAGGCGGGCGACTGGCAGTCGACCGCCGGGGAGCTGCTCCCCGCGCTCGCCGAGGCGCAGCGCAGGGGTTGGAGCGACGCCGAGCCGCCGCTCGCGGACCGCGGGGGCGAGGCGCCGGCCGCAGGGGACGTCGTGCCCCTCACGCTCGTCATGAGCTGGCTCAAGGACCCGGCGCGCTTTCTCTTGAAGCGCCGCGGCGTCTTCCTCGAGGGCGAGCAGGCCGACGACCGCCCGCCCTTTGTGCCTGAAGCCTCGGGGCTTCCTGCCTGGTCGCGCGGCACCGAGGCGCTCTCGGAGCTCCTCGAAGGAGGGGACGGACGCTGGGTGCTCGAGCGCTGGGCGGCCGACCCCACCGTGGGCGCCAAGGGCGTGCGCGAATGGGCGGTCGCGGGCGACGTGGAGAAGGCCGAAGCGATCGCGGGGCTCGTGAAGGACGCGACGCAGGGCCTCGTGCGCGAAGATCCCGTGATCCTCACGGCCGCCCCGACGGGCGTCGATTGGAGCCTTACGGTGCGCGAAGCGAACCTCTGGCGGGATCCCGCCACAGGCTTGCGGCGCTTCGTCTTCGCGGGCGTCTCGAAGATCGGCAAGGAGGCGCTCTCGACCATCGTGGTACAGGCGCTCTTTGAGTACGCGCTCGTCGCCGCCGCCGGCATTGAGGCCGAGGGCGTCCTCATCTGTCCCTTCAAGCCCGCAAAGCGGGGCTCCAAGGAGGGGCCCAACAGGCTCGATCTTCCCGCCTTCACGCCCGGGGAGGGCCGGCGGATTCTCGGCGTTCTCGCGCGGAGCTTCGCCGCGTCGCTCACGGACGCTCCGGCGCTCGCGAAGGCCCCCTATGCAGCACAACGCGGCGCGCCCGGAGCGGCCGTCAATCATGCGAACCTGATGCTCTTCCGCGGGCTCGACCTCAAGGGCGCCCTCGAGAAGCTCAACGACGCGGCGCAGATCCTCACCGCGCTCCTGCGGGCGCGGGAGCGCGCGGGCGAGGCGGCCGCGGCGCTCTTCAAACCCAAGGGAAGAAAAAAGACCGACGCCGCGGCGGATCCCGCGGCGGTGGCGAACGCGGCCGCCGACGCGGAGGCGGAGGAGAAGAAGCGTCTGATCGAGGAATGGGAGGCCTGGTGGAAATGACGACGGAAATGATCAGGGCGGACGGCGCGCTGCAGACGGGCGGGGGAACTCAGAAGAAGCCCGACTTCGACGTCGTGACGGCGCCCCTGCTGCGCCCGACGCTGCTTGAGGCTTCGGCGGGCACGGGAAAGACCTTCTCGATCAAGCACCTCGTGCTGCGGCTCGTGGTTGAGGAGCGCATTCCGGTGAGCCGGCTCCTCGTGATGACCTTCACGCGGACGGCGACCGCGGAGCTCAAGAGCCGCATCGAGGCGCACCTCACGGAGGCCCTGGCGCTCCTGGAGGCGGGCGGCCTCGAGGCGCCGCAGGTCCGGACGGCCGAAGCCAAGATCGTCGAGCAGATCGGACATTGGCGCGGCTCGGGGATTGACGACGCGACGGCGGCGGCGCGCATCCGCGAGTCGCTCGCGCAGTACGACAACGCGGCCGTGAGCACGATCCATGGCTTCTGCCAGAAGGTGCTCGAGGAGAACGCCTTCTCCTCGGGCGGGGCGCTCGGGTTCGACGTCCTCGCCTCGGACGAGGCGTACCGCGAGGATGCGGTGCGCGACTATCTGCGCCGCGAGATCGATCGGCTGCCCGACGACGCGGCGCGCCGGGAGTTGGTCGAAGGCGAGGACTGGCTCAAAAAATTGGAGAAGCTCACCGAGCTGCCCCCCGCGCTCGAACCGCGCGCCTGGGGGGAGGCGCCCGAAGGGGACGTGGGCGCGGCGCTCGGGCGCTTCCTCACGGACGCCCCCGGGGAGTTGAGGCGCCTGAAGCGCGACGCACGCGTGAAGACCTTCAACGACCTCCTGAAGGACCTCTACGAAGCGCTCATGCCCGAGGACGACGGCACGCCCGAAGGGAGGCGTCGCCTCGAGCGCGCCGAGCGCTTGGTCGAGCGCATCCGCAGCGCCTACCGGGGCGTGCTCGTGGACGAATTTCAGGACACCGATCCGCTGCAGTACGCCGTGATCGACCGGCTCTTCCTCTCGGTCTTCGCGCGCCCGGCTGACGACCCGGTGCGCGCGGGCCGCGCGATCTGGTTCGTCGGCGACCCGAAGCAGGCGATCTACGGCTTCCGCGGCGCGGACCTCAACACCTATCTCCTCGCGCGCCGCCGCATCGAGGCGCTCGGCGCCCGGGAGCGGCTCGGCACCAACTACCGCTCCTCGGCGAAGCTCCTCGCCGGGCTTGAAGCCTTCTTCACGCAGGCCGGAGAAAAGAGGAGCGCCTTCCTGCGCTCCGACCTCGTCTTCGAGCCGGTCAAGGCGAGCAAAAAGCGCGTCGGCCTGTGGCTGCGCGACGAGAGCGCCCCGGGCGGCTGGCGCGAGTCCGAAGCCTGCGAGCTCTGGACCTACCTCGAGGACGTGGACCCGAAGGCGGAAGAGACGAAGAGCGCCGTCAACGAGGTCATGGCCTGGCGCATCGCGCGGCTTCTCGACGCGGGCCGCAGGGGACTCGCGGTGGTCGAGGCGGAGGGGGACGACGAGAGGGCGCACACGATCCCGATCAACGGCATCGAAGTGCGCATGCGCGGCCTTGAGGCGCGCGACGTTGCGGTCCTCGTGCGCGCGAACGCCGACGCGAAGGAGATCGCCCGCGCGCTCGCGCTCCGCGGCGTGCGCAGCCGCTACGAATCGCAGGACGAGGTGACCGCGTCCGAAGAGGCGCAGGAAGTCCTTCTCATCCTGCGCGCCTTCGCGGCGCCGGGCGACCTGAAGGCGCTCCTCGCCGCGCAGGCGACGCGCTTCGTGGGCGATCCCTTCAGCCTCACCTCGAACGAAGAGGCCGAGGAGAAGCGCCGCATCGAGCTCAGAGAGGTGATCGAATCGGGCGCGCGCCGCTGGGCCACGGCCGGTCCCGCACCGGCCTTGCGGCGCCTGATGGACTTCTGCCGCACGACCGAGCGCCTGCTTCCCGTCGCCGGGGGCGAGCGGGTGCTCGCCAACTACGCGCACCTGATCGAACTCCTTCACGGCGCGGCACGCTCGATTCCGACGCCCTCGGGCCTCGCGGCGTGGCTCGCCGAAGCGGGCCGCACGAAGGACGCGCGGGGCGATGAGAGCGACCGCAAGGTGCGCCTGGAGAACGACGACAACCTCGTCACCCTGCAGACGATCCACAAGAGCAAGGGCCTGCAGTATCCGGTGATCTTCCTGCCCCACGGGCAGCGCAATGCGGTGCTGCCCCAGAAGGAAGTCGTGCACAAGGGGCGCGACGACGCCGGCCGGCCGACCCTCGTCCTCACCCACCGGAAGACCGATGCGCTCCCCGTCGAGTGCGCCGAGGCCTACGAGGAGGCCGTGCGGCTCTGCTACGTCGCGATGACGCGTGCGGCGGCGCACCTCGTGCTCGTCCTCGCCACGCCCACGAAGCCCGACAAGGGCGACGGGAAGCCGCGCGAGTGGAACGCGCAGTCCAAGGCGACCCGGAGCGGCTACTACTGCGCGCTCATGGGCGGCGTTGAATTCGGCAAGGACCAGGTCGATCAGGCGACGGCGGCGCTCGAGGCCGTGGGCAGGCGCGGGTGCGGACCCGACGAGCTCCCGGGCAGATGGGCGCGCCGAGACCTCAACGAACTCCTCGCCGAAGCCCGGGAGGACGCCCTGCGGCTCCAGCCCGAGGCGGCCGCCGAGGCGTCCGTGCAGCCCGCACGGGCGCGTCGCGCGGCTTGGCGCACGTCGAGCTTCACCGGCATTTCGCGCATGACCGAGGACGACGCACCGGGGTTCTCCGCCTGGTACGGCGAAGCCGCGCGCCCGACTGCGGGCTCGGACATCCTCGACTTCCCGAAGGGCGCGCAGGCGGGCACGTGTCTGCATGAGATGCTCGAGCTCGCGGATTTCGAGGGCATGGCGCGGGAGGACGAAGCGGGTCGCGCCGCAGCTCTCGAGCTCTGCCGGCGCGAAGTGGAGCGCCACCTTTCGATCACGGACGAAGCGGCGCGCGAACGCGCGGCCGAGGGCGCCGCGCAGATGATCCGCGACGTACTGAACGCCGAGATCGCGCCGGGCGTCTTCCTGCGCGAGGTCACGAAGCGCGCCCGCACCGCGGAGCTTGAATTCCTCATTCCGATCCCCGCGGGCCTCACGGCGAAGCGCCTCGCCGCCGAGCTCCGTGGCCTCGACCCGAAGTACGACTTCGGGGAGCTGCGCGAGGAGTCCCTGAAGGGGTTCCTCACGGGCTTCATCGACCTCGCCTTCATGAAGGACGGGCGTTTCTGGGTGCTCGACTGGAAGAGCAACAAGATATCGCCCGAGGCTGAGGGGTACACGGCGCAGGCGATGGACGAGGAGATGCGCCGGCACCTCTACCGGCTGCAGTACCTCATCTACCTCGTGGCCCTGAGGCGCTTCCTGCGCGCGCGGCTCGGCGCCGCCTGGCGCGACGACATGTTGGCGGGCGCCCTCTACGTCTTTCTGCGCGGCGTGCGCGCCGGGGTCACGACCCCCGAGAACCCGCAGGGCGTCGTCTGCGACGTCGTGCGGCCTGAAGTGATCCGCCGCCTCGACGATCTCTTTTCCGGAGCCTGCTGATGTCTGAAACGAACTTCACCGCCGCCCCGCAGGGGGGACTCTTGGGACTCGGCGCCGCGCTCCTGCGCGCGGCCGCCCGCTACGCCGAAGGATCGGGGCTCACGCTCCCCGAATCCGTCGCGCCGACGATGGAGGCGCTGATGGGCGCCTTCGCGCGCGCCGAAGACCGCGGCAGCGTCTGCATCCGGGCGGAGGGCGCCGCGCAGCGGCTCGGCTCCGCCGCAGACGACGCCGATCCGGCGCGGGCGGGAGCCTCGGGGCTCGCGCGGCTCCAAAAGGGCCTCGCCGACCTGGTCGCCGTCGGGCTCGCGCAGAACCTCGCCGACTTTCTCGACGCCGCGCGTGCCGAGGCCCGGCAGCCCGGCACCGGACGGTTTGCGCCGATCGTCGTCGACGAAGCCGGGGACTTCGCGGAGTCGCGCATCTACTTCGCGCGCTTTGCCTTTGAAGAAGTGATGCTCGCGCAGGCGCTCCTCGGGCTCGCGGGCGACGCGGCCGAACCCATCCCCGAGGAAATGCGCCGCAAGATCGACGCGACGGCGGCTTTGGCGGGCGCCGACGCGCTGCAGCGCCGCGCGGTCGAGCTCGCCCTCGAGCGGCGCTTCGCCGTGGTCTCGGGCGGCCCCGGCACGGGGAAGACCACCACGGTCGCGCAGATCCTCGAATGCCTTCTCGCGCAGAACCCGGACCTCAGGATCGCGCTCGCCGCGCCCACCGGCAAGGCCGCGGGTCGCATGGACCAGTCGATCCGGCAGAGCGTCGGGCGCGGGTTCGCGCCGGTGCTCGCCGCCGCGCTCGCCGCCGACGCCCTGCGCCCCGAGGGCGAACGACGCATCCGCGCGCGCACGATCCACAAGTGGCTTCTGACGCCCACCGCCGCGGGCGCCTTCCCGGGGCCCGGGAATCCCATCCCGGCGGACGTCCTCGTCGTGGACGAGGCGTCGATGGTGGACATCCACTGGGCCGCCCGGCTCTTCGCCGCCGTGAGCGAAGGGGCCCGCGTGGTGGTCCTCGGCGACAAGCACCAGCTCGCCGCCGTGGGGCCGGGCGCCGTCTTCGCGGACATCTCCGACGCCGACGGGGCGCTCGCCGCGTGCGCGGTGGAGCTCAAGACGAGCCACCGCTTCCGCGCGGGCGGCGTGATCGCGCGGCTCGCCGACGCGGTGAACCACCAGGGCGATGCGGCGGATCTTCCAGAGTCGGAGGTCTTCGCGCGGGTGCTCGCTGCGCTGAACGACCTTCCCGCCGCGCCCACGTCCGAAGATCCGCATCCCGCGAGCGCGAAGCTGCACGACGACGACGCCGAAGAGGCGGCGCTCGACGAAGACGAGCGGCGGGCGCAGAAGGAGGCCTTCAACCGCACGGGACTCACCCGGGGGGTGAGGCGCTGGCTCGCGCGCGAACTCGACGGGTACGCCGCCCAGCTTGAGCGCTACCGCCTCGCCTGGCAGGCGGGCGCGGACGACGCGGCGCTCCACGAATGCGCCCGCGGACTCTGGGGAGCGCTCTCGCAGTTCCGCGTGCTCGCCGCACAGCGCCGCGGCGCAATGAGCGTCGCGGCCGTGAACGACGCCGCCGGGGCCGAGATGCGCGCGCGCTGGCCGATTGAATCCGTGGCGGGCGGCGAGAACTACCCCGGACGCGTCGTGATCGTACGGCGCAACGACGACGGACTCTCCGTCTACAACGGCGACGTCGGGATCGTGCTTCCGGCGGCGCAGACGGGGGACGGCGCCGTGGTCTACCGCGTCTACTTCGGGGACGCCGACCGGATGCTCCCGGCGGCGCTTCTGCCCGCGCACGACACGGCCTGGGCGATCACGATCCACCAGTCGCAGGGCTCGGAGTTCGAGCGCGTCGCGGTGCTGCTGCCGCGCCGGCCCGGGAGCGGACTCGCCACGCGCGAGCTCCTCTACACGGGCATCACCCGCACGAAGGCGGAGGTGGACATCTTCGGCCGCCGCGACGTGCTCGCCGAAACCGTGCGCCGGCCGACGGTGCGCGAAGGGGGCTTGGCCGCCCGCCTGCGGCTCGGGCGCTTCTGAGGGGCGGAGAAAAGCCCCGCCGCCTTCCCCTTTCGGGGAGGCGCGCGGGGCGCAAAACAATGCGGACGGACGCGCCCGGACTACTTCACCGCGGCCTTCTTCACGAGCTCAGCGAAGTGGCGCTTGGCGTTCCGTTCGGAGAGCTGGGCGCGCAGACCTTCCTTCTGTGACTCATAGGTCGGGAAGTCCTTCGCGGCGCGCTTCTCGTCGAGCTTCACCACGTGGTAGCCGTACTGGTTGAGGATCGGCGCCTGGGCGACGGCGCCCGGGGTGAGCACGCGGAAGGCGTTGCCGAAGGTCTGGTCGACGTTCGCGGGCACGAGCCAGCCGACGAGGCCGCCCTTGTCGCGCGACTGCGGGTCGATCGAGACCTCCTTCGCGACCGCGTCGAACTTCTCGCCCTTGTTGAGGCGCGCGATCACCTTCATCGCTTCGGCTTCGGTCTTCACGAGAATGTGGCGGACCTTGTACTCGACGTCGCCGTAGGCGCGCTTGGCGTTGTCGTAGGCCGCGCGGACCTCCTTGTCGGAGGCGGGGTTCTTCCGGGCGTAGTCGGAGACGAGGAGCTGGACCTTCAGCTGATTGCCGTAGCGCTCCATGGCGTCGCGGTAGTCCTTCGAGCGGTCGATCTTCGCCTTGGCGGCCTCCTGCAGGAGCACGCGCTCCTCGACCACCGCGCTGCGGACCTGCTGCTCGAGGGCGGCGCCCGCTTTGGCGCCGCGCTTGACGGCGTTGTCGTAGACCTGCTGCTGCTGCGCGGCGGAGATCTTCTCGCCGTTGACGGTGATGTTCTTGAACTCGGCCTGGGCCGAGGCGGCGAGCCCGAGCATGAGCACGGCGCCGGCGATGAGGGACTGCTTGAACATTTCTGCCTTTCGACCTTCTTTTTGAACGGGTCCCTCCGGGGCGCCTCTGCGCGACCCGGAGCGGAGCCTTCGATGATGAGCGTTGTGGGAAATCCAGTCTGCCGCGCGGGCGTTCTCAGAGCGCCTCCGCGGCGAATTCGGCGAGCCGCGAGCGTTCGCCCCGGGTGAGCGTGATCGTCGCGGCGTGGGCCCACCCCTGGAAGCGCTCGACCACGTAGGTGAGGCCCGAGCTCCCTTCGGTGAGGTAGGGCGTGTCGATCTGCGCGATGTTGCCGAGGCAGACGATCTTCGTGCCCGGACCCGCGCGGGTGATGAGCGTCTTCATCTGCTTCGGAGACAGGTTCTGCGCCTCGTCGATGATCACGAACTTCTGCAGGAACGTGCGCCCGCGCATGAAGCTCATCGACTTCACGCGGATGCGGTTCTTGATGAGGTCCATCGTCGCCTGACGGCCCCATTCGCCGCCCGTGTCCGAGGCGTGGAGCACCTCGAGGTTGTCTTCGAGGGCGCCCATCCACGGGGCCATCTTCTCCTCCTCGGTGCCCGGGAGGAAGCCGATGTCCTCGCCCACGCTCACGGTGGCGCGGGTCATGATGATCTCGCTGAAGCGCCGCTCGTCGATCGTCTGTGTGAGCGCCGCGGCGAGCGTCATCAGGGTCTTGCCGGTGCCCGCCTGACCGAGGATCGTCACAAAGTCGATCTCCGGATCCATCAGGAGGTTGAGGGCCATGTTCTGCTCGCGGTTGCGCGCGTTGATGCCCCAGACCTTGACGCGGCTCTTCGCGCGGTAGTCCTTCATGAGGCGCACGGTGACCGTATGGCCGCGCACCTGGGTGACGAGCGCCATGAAGTTCTCGTCGCCGTCGACCGAGATGCATTCGTTGACGATGAAGCGCGCGGGGTCGTCGGCCTCAAATTCGTAGAAGGTGGTGCCGTGGTCCTGCCAGGAGCGCAGCGTCTTCGCGACCGAGTCCCAGAATCCGGGTTCGAGCGTGAGCTTGCCCGAATAGAGCATGTCGGTGTCGTCCAACACCTTGTCGTTGAAGTAGTCCTCCGCGGGGATCCCGAGCGTCGTCGCCTTGATGCGCATGTTGATGTCCTTGGAGACAAGGACGACGGCGTACTGGGGGAAGGCCTTATGCAGGCCGTGGACGGTCGCGAGGATGCTGTTGTCGCCGCGGAAGGTCGGAAGCGCCGCGGGGAGCTCTACGCCCATCGGGCGGGTCTCGAACCACAGACGCCCGGTCGCCTCGGTGTTGCCGAGGAGGCTGAGCGGCACGCCCTGGCGCAGCTGCCCGTCGTTCGCCTCAATGAGGGCGTCGAGCGTGCGGCTCACCGAACGGGCGTTGCGCGCGACGTCCGTGAGGCCCTTCTTGTGGTTGTCGAGCTCCTCGAGCGTCGTCATCGGCAGGAAGATGTCGTGCTCGGCGAAGCGGAAGATCGAGAGCGGATCGTGCATGAGGACGTTGGTGTCGAGCACGAAGAGCTTCTTCTTGTCGTCGGGCGTGGCCGCGCGCCCCCTGCGGCCGGCGTTCTGCGCATAGACGCGGCGCGGGAGACGGGAGTCGGGCTCCGCCTTGCGCTCCTCCTGGGCGGGCGCCTTCGCGGCGGGCTTGTGCGCCTGCGCTGCGGCGGCCTGCGCCTCGGCGGGCTGAACGGACTGCACGGGCTTCTCAGCTGCCTTCGAGGCCTTCACGGGTTTCGCCGTCTTCGGCGCGCCGGCCTTCACGACCGGCTTCTGGGCAGGCTGTTCGGCTGCCTTTTTGGGAGTCTTCGCGGGAGCCTTCTCGTGCGTCTTTTCAGACGCCGGCGCGGCGGCCTTGCCGGCGAGCTCGACGGGTTCGGCCGTCTTCGGCGTAGCCTTGGCGGCGGCCCTGCGGGTGCGCTTCGGCTGGGCGGCGGGTTCGGGCGCGGGAACGGGCGCCTCGGCTACGGGTGTGGCCTGCGCCGCGGGCTCTTCGGCCGCGGGGGGCGGCGCGAAGAGCGCGGCCGCCTTCTTCGGGGCCTTCACGCGCTCGAGCAGAGCGGGCGCTTCCTCGACGGTCGGGACGGGGGCGGCGGCGGTCTTCTTCGTTGTGCGGCGCTTCGCGGGGGCCTTTTCGGGGGCTTTTTCGGGAGCCTTTGCAGGCGTCGCTTCCGCGGCCTTGCGCGGCCTCTTTTCGGGCGCTGCAGCGGACTTCTTCGCGGCGGTCTCGGCGGGCGTCTTCTCCGTTGCCGGGGCGGCGGACTTCGCCGCGGCGAAGGTCGCCATGACGTTTCGCGCCTCGGGGAGCGTGCGTTCGGTTTCGGGCTTGGCCGGCGCGCCGTAGTCCTCAAGGATGTCGGCGGGTTTGGCGGGTGCTTTGGGCAGCGGCATAGACGAAGTTCTGTGCGAAGAGGATGGGTGAGGGCTCCTCCTCCGGGAGGAGCTCCGGTCAGTTCAGTCATTCTAGAGGCACGGGGCGCAGGATGAAGAAGGGGCGGCAGCCCTCTCCCGGGCGCCGCCCCTTTGATAATCCGGCCGCCCGGGCGCGCCTTCAGCGGGTTCCCGGGGCTCGTCGCTCTTCCTGCGCACGCTCCACGGCTACGAGGCGAAGTACGCCGCGATCCTGTGCGTGCTCGCCTTCGTGCACCGGCAGGCGAACTCGCTCTCGCAGCACCGCGTGACGCCCGTCGAGGTGGGCGTGCGCATCCACAAATGTTCGCCCAAGGACCGCGAGCGGCTTGAGAACTACTTCGGCTGCCCGGTCGACACCGAGGGCGCGCGCGGTTGGTTCATCCGCTACGCCTACGACGACGTGATGGAGCCCTACGCCGCGCAGAACGCGATGCTGCGCGAGGCGAACGAGCAGATCGTGCGGCAGTACCTCAACCGCGTGCGGCAGTACTCCTTCACCGTGCGCGTCGAGGAGGAAATCGAGGAGCTCCTGAAGTCGGGCGAAGGCGTGCGCATTCAGGATGTCGCCGCACGCCTCAACATGTCCTCGCGCACACCGAGCGCTCGATCACCGAGATCGCCTACACGATCGGGTTCTCCGACCCGAGCAACTTCTCGCGCACGTGCGCGCGCTGGTTCGGGTGCTCGCCCGCCGCATACCGCCGCCGCATCCGACAGCTGCCGACCTGAGGCGCGCACTCTCTTCCGGCCTAGTGCGTCGGAAGGGGCGGGATAACACCGGGGGACGGCGGGGTGAATAATCCTGTTTCCGTCCCCCGATTTCGTCGGGCTTCTGGGTTAGGATAAATCTACTGCGCCCGTCCCTGTGGGCGCGGACGACGACAACGATCGCCCGCGAGGGCGGCGCGCCGGACTTCCGACGGGATCCCGGCGGCGCCGCAGGGCCGCCGCCGCTCCCCTTCGGGCGGCGGACCCCAAAAAGGCGCGGGCGCGCACGAACACCAGAAACGGAGATCTTTCTATGCTCTACATCTCGACGCGCGGCGCCGCGGAAGGCAAGACCTTCGCAGACATCGCCTTCGAGGGGTTCGCAAGCGACTGCGGCCTCTACGTCCCGGAAAGCTTCCCGAAGTTCACGGCCGAGGACATCGCGCTCCTGCGCGGCCGCGACTTCCCGAGCATCGCCTGGGAGGTGATGCGGCACTTCTGGACGCAGATCCCCGAGGCGGACCTCTGGGCGCTCTGCCGCGACGCCTGGCAGCCGCAGAACTTCCCGAACGGGCGCGACCCCTTCAAGGCGCACGACGTCGCGCCGATCAAGTGGCTCAAGGACCAGGTGGGGATCTTTGAGCTCTCCAACGGCCCGACCCTCGCCTTCGACGACTTCAGCCTGCAGTTTCTGAAGCGCCTCCACGCGCGCCACCTCGGCACGGAGGCGAAGAACCTCACGCTCGTGGGCGCCACGACGGGCGACATGGGCGCCGCCGCCGAATACGCCTTCGGCGAGCGCAAGGACACGCGCGTCGTGATGCTCTCGCCCAAGGACCGCATGTCGAAGTTCCAGTCCGCGCAGCTCTACTCCGACCTCGACGAGAACGTGCTCAACCTCGAGGTGGAGGGAACGTTCGACGACTGTCAGGAGCTCGTCTACGGCATTCTCGAGGACGACGACTTCCGCACCTCCAACGGGCTGGGCGCGGTCAACTCCTACCTCTGGGCGAGAATCGCCGTGCAGGTCGCGTGCTACTTCTACGCCTACATCCAGGCGACGGGCTCGCAGAGCGAGCCGGTGGTCTTCTGCGTGCCGTGCGGCAACTTCGGCAACGCCTACGCGGGCGTCGTCGCCCGCAAGATGGGGCTTCCGATTCTGCGGATCCTCGTCGCGACGAACGAAAACGACGCGATGGACCGCTTCCTGCGCACGGGCGTCTACGCCCCGCGCCGGGCGAGCGAGACGGTCGCGACCTCCTCGCCCGCGATGGACATCTCGCGCGCGGCGAGCTTCGAGCGCTTCCTCTTCGAGGTCCTCGACCGCAACGGCGCGCGCATCCGCGAACTGATGGCCGAACTCGAGACGAAGGGGTCGTTCGCGCTCACGAACGAGGAGTACATGAAGGTGCGCCGTTCGGGCATTGCGGGCGGCACTTCCAACCACGCCAACCGCCTCGAGATCATCGAGTCGCTCAACATCGAGTACGCGACCACGATCGACCCGCACACGGCCGACTGCCTCTACACGGGCGTGTACCTCCACCCCGTCGGCGTGAAGACGATCTGCTTTGAGACCGTGCAGGCCGTGAAGTTCCCGAAGATGACGATGCAGGCGACGGGCCACACGGTGGAGCTCCCGCCCGCCTATGCGGACGTCTTCGAGCGCGAGCAGAGGAAGACCACGGTGCCCGTCGACGTGGAGAAGATCCGCGCGCTCGTCGCCGACTTCGCGAAGAAGCCGTGGTGAGGGCGGCCCGTCCCTTCGTCGTCGGCTTCGTCGGCCGCTCGGGCTCGGGGAAGACGACGCTCGCCGAAGCGGTCCTCAGGCGCCTCGTCGCCCGGGGGTACGTGGTGGCCGCCCTGAAGGACGCCCACCACGGCGTGGACCTCGACCGGCAGGGCAAGGACACCTGGCGCTACCGGGAGGCGGGAGCCTCCCGCGTCGTGCTGCGCACCGCCGAGCGCTGGGCCGTGCTCGTCGAGACCCCGCGGGAACCCGCTTCCGTAGAGGCGCTCATCGCCGAAACGGGGGAGGTGGACATCGTTCTCGTGGAGGGTTTCAAGCACGAGGGTTCCTTCCCTAGAATTGAGGTTCGCCGAAGGGCGGCGGCCGCCGAGCCGCCGCTCGCGCTCGAAGGTGCGCGGCCCGCGGCGGTCGCGACCGACTTCGAGGAGCCAGGGTTTGAGGGCGTGCCGCGCCTCGACGTCAACGACCCCGATGCGGTCGCGGACTTCATCGAGACGCTCCTCGGCGCCGCACGCGCCTGAGGCGCGCGCCGCTCCCCCGGGAAGCGCTCCGGCGACCCCATTTCCCCGTTCGAGAAGGACTTTGCTGATGATCACCTACGCCGAGGCCCTTGAGCTCCTCATGAAGGAGGCCGAGCCCATTGACGAGTCGGAGACGATTCCGCTCATGTACTCCACCGGCCGCGTGCTCGCCGAAGACGTGGAGAGCATGATCGACGTGCCGGGCTGGGACAACTCGCAGATGGACGGCTACGCGCTCACCGCGGCGGACCTCGCCCAGGCCTCAGAGGCCGCTCCGGTGCGGCTCCCTGTCGTCGAGCGCATCGCCGCGGGCAAGGTGGGCGCCGAGCTCGGGCGCGGCGGGTGCGCCCGCATCTTCACGGGCGCGCCGATGCCTGCGGGCGCCGACACCGTGGTGCCGCAGGAGGAGGTCGAGCGCGACGGAGACTGCGCGGTCTTCCGCGCCGCGCCCAAAACCGGCGCCTGGGTGCGCCGGCGCGGTTCGGACGTCTCCGCGGGGAAGGTGATCGTGAAGCGCGGCGAGCGCCTCACGCCCGCCGTGATCGGGCTCATCGCCGCGGTCGGGCGCGCCTACGTCACGGTGTACCGCAAACTGCGCGTCGGGGTCTTCTTCTCGGGCGACGAACTCGTGCAGCCCGGCGAACCCCTCCGTCCGGGCGGCATTTACAACTCCAACCGCTTCATGCTGAGGAGCCTCCTGCAGACGCTCGGCTGCGAAGCGACCGACCTCGGCTCCATTCCCGACAACCTCGAGGCGACGAAGCGCGCGCTTCTTCACGCCGCGGAAACCTCCGACGTGATCCTCACGACGGGCGGCATGTCGGTGGGCGAAGAGGACCACATCAAGCCCGCCGTCGAGGCGCTCGGCCGCATCGACCTCTGGCGCGTGAAGTTGAAGCCCGGCAGGCCTCTCGCCTTCGGGCGCGTGGGCGAGGTTCCCTTCGTGGGGCTCCCCGGGAACCCCGTCTCCGGGTTCGTGATCTTCCTGATGATGGCGCGCCCCTTCCTCATGCGCTGCATGGGACTTTCGGCCGTACGCCTGCAGCCCCTCAAGATCCGCGCGGACTTTGACTGGGCGAAGCCCGGCGACCGTGAGGAGTTCGTGCGCGTGCGGCGCAACTTCGAGGGCGGGCTCGACCTCTACCACACGCAGAATTCGCAGGTGCTTTCGTCGTGCGCCTGGGCCGACGGCCTCGTGGACATCCCCGCGGGGGCATCGGTGGCGCGCGGCGACGTGGTCGACTACTACCCCTTCGCGCAGTTTTTTGCGTGACATCCCCGATTCGCCATTTTTTGAGAAGGAAACAGAAGTTGCAGATCAAGGTGCTCTATTTTGCAAGCTTGCGCGACAAGGTCGGCCGCGGCGAAGAGACGGTTGAACTCCCGGGCGAAACGACGACGCTCGCGGGCGTGCGCGAGGCGCTCGTCGCCCGCGGCGCCCCCTGGGACACGGCGTTCGCGAACCTCAGGCGCATCCGCGGCGCCGTGAATCAGGAGATGGCCGATGATGTCGCGGCCGTGAAGGCGGGCGACGAAGTCGCCTTCTTCCCGCCCGTCACCGGCGGCTGAGGAGAGGCGCCGTGGCGAAGACCCTGATCCGCGTGGGCCCGGAGGACTTTTCCGTTGAAGCAGAGCTCGCGGCCGTGCGGCGCGAAAGCCCCTCGGCGGGCGGCGTCGTCTCGTTCGTTGGCGTCGTGCGCGACGCCAACGACGGCGCGCGCGTCTCCAAGATGACGCTCGAGCACTATCCGGGCATGACCGAGAAGGCGCTCGCGAAGATCGTCGAGAAGGCGCGCGAGCGCTTTCACCTCATCGACGTCGTGGTGATCCACCGCGTGGGCGAACTTCAGGTGGGCGATCAGATCGTGCTCTGCCTCGTCTCGGCCGCGCACCGCGGCGAAGCCTTCCAAGGGTGCGAGTACGTCATGGACTGGCTGAAGACCGAGGCGCCCTTCTGGAAGCGGGAGACCACGCCGGAGGGCGAGCACTGGGTGGACGCGCGGGAATCCGACGATCACGCCCGAGCCCGCTGGGCCTAGCGGAGCGGACCCAATCCCGTCCACTTGAATTTGCAACCCTTTGTAACGGGGCGCGTTCCTGCCGGGGACGCGCCCTTGAACTTTCTCGGGGCCGTCTCCATATGAATGTCATGTCCGGGAGGGCGGGGCCCCGCTGAGGCGCCGCACTCCCGAATGAACCGCTGCGCCCGCGGGACGGGCGCGCGGCAAAAGGAGATTTCAGACATATGCGTCAAGACAAGCTCACGACGAAGTTCCAGGATGCCCTCGGAGAGGCGCAGTCCATTGCGCTCGCCCATGACAACCAGATCATGGAGCCCCTGCATCTCCTGAGTGCCGTCCTCGCCGACACCGAGGGTTCGAGCCGTAGCCTTCTCGAGCGTGCGGGCGTCAACATTGCGCGCCTCGCGCGCGACGTCAACGACGCCATCGACCGTCTGCCGAAGGTGACGGGTCAGGGCGGTGACATCCAGGTTTCGCGCGACCTCATGAACCTCCTCAACCTCACGGAAAAGGAGGCGATGAAGGCGGGCGACGAGTTCATTTCGACCGAAATGTTCCTGCTCGCCCTCACGGAGGACCGCACGGAGGCCGGGCGCCTCGCCAAGGAGGCGGGCCTCACCCGCCGCGCGATGGAGGAGGCGATCAAGGCCGTGCGCGGTTCCGACAAGGCGGACAACCCCGACGCCGAGAACCAGCGCGAGGCTCTGAAGAAGTACACGATCGACCTCACGCAGCGCGCCCGCGAAGGCAGGCTCGACCCGGTGATCGGCCGCGACGACGAAATCCGCCGCACGATGCAGATTCTGCAGCGCCGCACGAAGAACAACCCCGTGCTGATCGGCGAACCGGGCGTCGGCAAGACCGCCGTCGTCGAGGGGCTCGCACAGCGCATCGTCAACAACGAAGTGCCCGATACGCTGCGCGGCAAGACCATCCTCTCGCTCGACATGGCGGGCCTCATTGCGGGCGCCAAGTACCGCGGCGAGTTTGAAGAGCGCCTGAAGAAGCTCCTCAAGGAAGTGACCGACCAACAGGGCCGCGTGATTCTCTTCATCGACGAGATCCACACGGTCGTGGGCGCGGGCAAGACCGAAGGCAGCATGGACGCGGGCAACATGTTGAAGCCCGCCCTTGCGCGCGGCGAACTCCATGTGATCGGCGCCACGACGCTCGACGAGTACCGCAAGTACGTCGAGAAGGACGCCGCCCTTGAGCGCCGCTTCCAGAAGGTCATGGTCGACGAGCCCTCGGTTGAGGACACGATCGCCATTCTGCGCGGCCTGCAGGAGAAGTACGAGGCGCACCACGGCGTCGAGATCACGGACCCTGCGATCGTCGCGGCCGCCGAGCTCTCGCACCGCTACATCACCGACCGCTACCTCCCCGACAAGGCGATCGACCTGATCGATGAGGCCGCGGCCCGCGTGAAGATGGAGATCGACTCCAAGCCCGAGGCGCTCGACAAGCTCGACCGCCGTCTGATTCAACTCAAGATCGAGCGCGAGGCGATGAAGAAGGAGACGGACGACGCCTCCAAGAAGCGCCTTGCCGCGATCGAAGAAGAAATCGCCAAGCTCTCGCGCGAGTACTCCGACCTCGAAGAGGTCTGGAAGAAGGAGAAGAGCGAAGCGTTGGGCGAGAAGTCCGTGCGCGACGAGATCGACCGCGTGCACCGTCAGATGGACGAGTACAAGAGGAAGGCCCAGTACGAGAAGCTCGCCGAGCTCCAGTACGCGGTTCTTCCGAAGCTTGAGGAGAAGCTCAAGCGCGCCGAAAAGGCCGAGGAGGAGACCCAGAAGGGCGAGGCGAAGACGGGTCCGAAGCTCCTGCGCACGAGCGTGGGCGCCGAAGAGATCGCCGAGGTCGTGAGCCGCGCCACGGGCATTCCGGTTTCGAAGATGATGGAGGGTGAACGTCAGAAGCTCCTGCACATGGCCGAAGCCCTTGAGAAGCGCGTGGTCGGCCAGGACGAGGCGGTGCGCCGCGTCACGGAGACGATTCTGAGAAGCCGCGCCGGCCTCTCGGATCCGAACCGCCCGTACGGCAGCTTCCTCTTCCTCGGGCCCACGGGCGTGGGCAAGACCGAGCTCACGAAGGCGCTCGCCGAATTCCTCTTCGACACGGACGAGGCGATGATCCGCATCGACATGAGCGAGTTCATGGAGAAGCACAGCGTCGCACGTCTGATCGGTGCGCCTCCGGGATACGTCGGCTACGAAGAGGGCGGCTACCTGACGGAGGCCGTCCGCAGGAAACCCTATTCGGTGATTCTTCTCGATGAAGTCGAGAAGGCCCATCCGGACGTCTTCAACGTGCTTCTGCAGGTCCTCGACGACGGCCGCATGACCGATGGTCAGGGCCGGACGGTGGACTTCAAGAACACCGTGATCGTCATGACGTCGAACCTCGGCGCCCATGAAATCATGGAGATGACGGGCGAGCCGCACGAGAAGGTGAAGGACGCGGTGATGCAGGAGGTGCGCCAGCACTTCCGTCCCGAGTTCGTCAACCGCATCGACGAGATCGTGGTCTTCAATTCGCTCGACGCGGCGAACGTGAGGAAGATTGCCGAAATCCAGCTCACGTCGCTCAGGAAGCGCATGACCGAGCAGCAGATCGGGCTCGTCGTCACCGACGCCGCCCTGGATGAAATCGCCAAGGTCGGGTTCGATCCGCAGTTCGGCGCTCGGCCTCTGCGCCGCGCCATCCAGGACCGCATCGAGAACGGCATCGCGCGGCTCCTGCTCGAAGGCAAGGCCGGTCCCGAGGACACCGTCAAGGTGGACGTGGCCGAAGAGGACTTCACCTTCACCGTCGAGAAAAAGACGGAGGAGAAGAAGGCCTGAGGCGGGGATCCCGAAGCGGGCGGCGCCTGAGCCGCCCGCCTCTCCCGCCACCTCGGAAAGGAACGGGCGGCGCGCCGGAGTTCAAAGCTCCGGCGCCGCCCGTTTTTTTCGTCCTCCGGGCGCCCGGAATGCGCCCGTTCCATTCGCTGCGGGCGGCCTTGAGAGTTTCCCTGAGCTGCGCCGCCCCTTAAGGGAGCCGCAAGAAGGGCGGTCGAGAATCGCCCGAAAAGAATGAGGCCGCCGCCACCCCCGCGGCGTCCCGCAAAGGAGACTCGAAGTGAAAAAGACGGTTCTTGCGCTCGCCGCACTCGCCATCGTCGCCGGCGCCCAGGCGGCCGAAACCTCCCTCGTGCAGGTGCTCCCCGCCTGCAATGCGGACTTCTTCAAGGCCGTGGCGAAGGACAAGAACATCCCCGAGGCGCTCAAGATCCGCGAGGGCGAGATGGCCTATCTGAAGGTCTCGAAGCAGCCCCTCGACATCGTCACCCTGAAGAAGCCCTTCAAGGACGGCGGCCTCACGGTGACGGGGTACGTCTTCAACGACGAGATCATCCGCTATCCGGGCGTGCCCGACATGCACACCCACTTCTGGGGCCTCCTCGTGAAGGAGGACTGGAAGAAGGCCGTGGACGCCTTCAACATCGACTGGGAGGCCGTGGACTCGCGCCACATGTCCGCCCACGCGAACCGCATGACGGCGACCAATGCCGAGCGGCTCTGGCAGCCCTACAAGCGCCCGGACAACTATGAATACCCCGAGATGGGCGTCACCGAACGCGCCTTCCACATCCAGCCCTGGAACGGGCAGACGATGATCTTCTGCGGCATGCAGAGCGCGGGCGCCCCTGAGGAGGCGATCATCGCGGGCGTGCGCCCCGACCTCCTCTACGGCGAGAGCAAGGTGCCCATCCGTGAGGAGGAGATCGTGAAGGACCCGAAGAAGGCCGAGGGTGCGGCCGAGGCGTCCGGGAAGAAGCTCCCCGAAGGCCACCCGCAGATTCCCGCGGACGGCAAGCTCCCGGCGGGCCACCCCGACATCTCCGGCATGAAGAAGTAGGCGCTCACCAGCGGAAAACCTTTCGACCAAGCGGCAAAGCCCCGGATCTCCCAAGAAGAGGAGCCGGGGCTTTGTTTTCGTGGAGGCGCGCCTCTCGGCGCGCGTCCTCAGTTGAGGAGCATGCTCGGCATGAGCGGGTGCGGTGCGTTGTCGCGGCGCTTCAGGGGCTTCTGGACGTTGTTGACAGAGTTGTAGAGCCGGTCCATCGTGTCGGGCTCGGCCGTGAGCCACGAGCACCCGTTGGGGATCGGCGTCTTGAGCGTGATCCCTTCGAACGTGAACTGGTCGGCGATCATCGCTATGAGCTCCTCGACGGCGCGGGCGGCGTTCTGACCGGCCGGGAGCGGCAGCGGCACGCCGTTGATCAGGTCGTCGGGGCGATCGGGGTGCGCAAAGGCGACGCGCAGCTCCGAATACCCCTTCTGCGGATCCGAGAAGGCGCCGAGGCTCACGACGAGGTCCTCCGGCGCGACGTTCTCGTCGAGCGCCGTGCGCGTGAAGACCACCATGATGCGCTTGAGGCCGATCACGTAGTCGAGCTGCCGCACGGTGTCGTTCAGGAGGTAGGGCTCGGTGACGCAGTAGCGCAGCCCGCGGCCGCAGCGGCGCGAGATGAGCGCGGAGAACTCCGCCCCCCAGCGCGTCATGAGGATAGCGTCGGCCGCGAGCATGTGATGGCCTTCGTCCGCGGGCACCGTGAAGCCGAGGTAGCGGTAGGGCGTCTTGAGGACGGGTTTCTTCGGGTCGAGCGCGCGCACGGTGAGGAGGATGAGGCGGAAGTGCGAGGCGACGTCGCTCATGTCCTCTTCGTCGTAGTTGTAGTCGATCCCGGACATGTCGATCGCGGTCTGCTCTGGCACGAGCGCGGCGCGGCTCTTCATCATGGTGCGCAGGAAGCGCTGCGACTCGTTCGAGTCCGAGAGGATCTTGTGGTTGATCGGGACGATGTGCTGGTAGATCTGGATCTGCACGTTCTCGGCGACGAAGTATTCGTCGGTGAGGAGTGCGCGCAGACGCTCGGCGTCCGCCTCCTCGAGGTACTCCGAAGCAAGCGCTTCGTTCGCGAGGCCGTAGGCGAGGAAACCGCAGGCGTAGACGGACGTCACCGACCCGTCCTCGCGCTCGCTCGCGACGAGCTGGTCGTCCAGTTCCGTGAGCCCCGCCTGGTCGATCAGGTCCACGAGCTCTTGCGGGTAGACCTGCTTCAGGCGTTCGATCTCGGCGTCGTAGGCGTCGAGGAACACGTTCGGATCCTCTGCGTAGAGGCGGCGGAAGGCGCGGATGTTGAGCTCCCGGTCCGTGAGGCTGTTGTTGCGGCCGATGAAGGGGAGAATCTTGCGCAGACGCAGAGCGAGGGTCGAGGAGGCCATATGCGGGACGATGCGCCCGGGGGGAGGGAGCGCGGGGCTCGCCTCCGGGGCGTGGAATGCGTGGAAATCAAAGAATTGAAGGGCGCCATTCTAACGCAAGGTCGGACCGCCCTCCGGACGCAAAAAATCCCGCGTCGGGCTCACCGGAACCGGGAGCCCGCGGGCGCGGGAGGAGGTGCGTTGGCGGCGTCGGGCGGGGGCGGCGTTATTCCGTCCACTCGGCCTCATAGAAGCTGAAGGACCCGTCGGGGAGCGGCTCGAAGTTCTTGAGCGCCTTCGCGCGTCCGGCCGTCGTCATCTCGAAGACCAGGGGAGCCCACGGGAGGTCGGCGTTGACGATCTTCTGGAGCTCTGCGTAGAGTGCGACGCGCTTCTCGGGATCCGTCTCCTTGATCGCCTCGTCAAAGAGCGCGTCTACCTTGGGGTTCTTGTAGTAGGACTCGTTGTTGAGGACGGGCGGCGCGTTGTAGCTCGCGAGGAGCGGCCTCAAGCCCCAGTCGGGTTCGGCCGCGGAGTTGGTCCAGCCGATCAGATAGAGCGCGTGCTTGGAGTCGGCCGACGTCTTCGCGCCGTAGATGAGCGTGCGCTGACCCGCTTCGAGCGCGCGCGTCTCGGCCTTGATGCCGACCTGCGCGAGCTGCTGCTGCAGGAACTGCAACGTCTTCAAGGTCTTGCCGTCGTTGTAGGCGGAGAGAATCGAGGTCTTGAAGCCGTTGGGGTAGCCCGCCTCCTTGAGGAGCTCGCGGGCCTTCTTCGGGTCGTAGGGATGAACGCCGAAGTCTACGGCGCCTTCAATCTGCGGCGGCAGGTAGCCGGTGGAGGGCACGGCGAAGCCGTTGTAGGCGACCTTCACGAGGGCCTGACGGTTGATCGCGTAGTTGATCGCCTCGCGCACGCGCACGTCGTTGAAGGGCTTCTTCGTCTCGTTCATCGAGAGGTAGCGCGTCACGACGGAGGGCGCCTTGATGAGCGTGAGGTTCTGGTTGCGCTCGAGCTGCCGAAACTGCTCGTTCGGCACGGGCGAGATGAACTGCGCCTCACCCGTCTGCAGCATCATCGCGCGGGTCTGGTTCTCCGTAACCGGTACCCAGCGGATCGCGTCGAACTTCGGGAGCCCCTTCACGCGGTAGTCCTGGAACCGCTCGGCGTAGAGCTCCTCGGCGGGCGAGAAGCGCTTGAGGACGTAGGGGCCGGTGCCGCACGCTTCGAAGGCCGTCACCTGCTTCGTGGTCGCGCGCTTCAGGAGGCTCGGGCAGATCATCGCCGCCGTGCCGTTCGAGAGGCGCTGGATGAAGCCCGCCGTCGGGGTCTTGAGTGTGAAGCGCACCGTGTAGGGATCGACGACCTCGACGGTCTTCACGAAGTTGAAGAAGTTGCGGCGCGAAAGCTTCGAGTCGGGATTCATGCCGCGGTCGAAGTTCATCTTCACGGCCTCGGCCGTAAATTCCGTGCCGTCGTGGAACTTCACGCCGCGGCGCAGCTTGAAGGTGTAGACGAGGCCGTCCTTGGAGACCTCATAGGACTCGGCGAGCTGCGGCGTGGGCTTGAGGTCCTTGTCGAAGACGTAGAGGCCTTCGTACATGGAGCGGGCGACGGTGCGCGAGAGGTTGTCGATCGCGTCCCAGGAGTCGAGCGTCGAGAAACCCGTCGGCACGGCCGCGGTTATCACGCGCGCACCGGCCGGAGTCGCCGCGCCGAGAAGGGCGGCGGAGAGGACGGCGGAGAGGAGCGCGGCGTGAAGGGCGGTGCCTTTGACGGATTTCTGCATGAGTATTTTCCTTCGAAAAATTGTTTGTCGGTGCACCAAGTGCATTGAATTTAAGAAAATGTACCGGCAAAACAGCGTGTAAGACGAAAGGATATCCTTGCGGCGCCGGAAAAATTGCAGCAAATAAGGCGATTCACCTAGGGGAGACGCCCGAGGCCGCCCGCGGAAGATCAAGGAAGCGCCAAAAGAAAGGGCCGGCGCCCCGATGTGGAGCGCCGGCCGTCTTCAGAAGCGTCGTCGGGGTTTCGGTCAGGACGCGGCCTTCACTTCGGCGTCCACCGCGTCGAAGGTCTTCGCGACCGATTCGGAGGGCGGATTGTCAAGGAGCGATCCCACGACGATCGCGATCGTCGCGAAGAGGAAGCCCGGAATGATCTCATAGACGCCGAACCAGGCGAAGTGGTTCCAGACGAGCACCGTGGCGGCGCCCACGATCATGCCTGCGAGGGCGCCGCGCTTGGTCATGCGGCGCCACCAGAGCGAGATGAGGATCACGGGGCCGAAGGCGGCCGCGAAGCCCGCCCAGGCGTAGGAGACGAGCGACAGGACGAGGCTTGTCGGATCGCTCGCCATCCAGACGGCGATCACGGAGATGGCGAGCACCATCGAGCGGCCGACCCAGACCAGCTCGCGCTGCGTCGCCTTCGGACGAAGGTACGTGCGGTAGAAGTCCTGCGTGAGGGTCGAGGAGCACACGAGCAGCTGGCAGGAGAGCGTGGACATCACGGCGGCGAGAATGGCCGACATCAGGAGGCCCGCGATCCAGGGGTTGAAGAGGAGCGAGGAGAGCACGATGAAGACGCGCTCATGGTTCTCCTTCACGAGCCCGGCGACGTCGGGGTGCATCGAGAAGTACGCCGCGCCGAAGAAGCCCACGGCGACGGCGCCCGCGAGGCAGAAGAGCATCCAGAGCGTGGCGACGCGGCGCGCGTTCGGGATCACCTTGATCGACTTGGCGGCCATGAAGCGCACGAGGATGTGCGGCTGCCCGAAGTAGCCGAGGCCCCAGGCGAGGAGGCTCAAGACGCCCACGATGGTGTGGCCTTCCATCATGTTGAGCATCGCGGGGTTGATGTCGGCCACGCGCGCGGTGGTGGCCGCGAACCCGCCCGCGTCCATCATCACCGCGATCGGGGTGACGACGAGCGCGACGCACATGATCGAGGCCTGGATGGTGTCGGTCCACGAGACGGCGAGGAACCCGCCGATGAAGACGTAGAGGATCGTCACCGCCGCGCCCACGATGAGCGCGGTCTCGTACTGCAAGTGGAAGGTGTTCTCGAAGAGACGGGCGCCCGCCACCACGCCTGAGGCGCAGTAGATCGTGAAGAAGATGAGGATCACCGCCGCGGCGATGATGCGCAGCACGTTGCCCTGGTCCTCAAAGCGGTGCGAGAGGTAGTCGGGGAGCGTGAGCGAGTTGTGCGCCTTCTCGGTGTAGACGCGCAGGCGCGCCGCGACGAGTTTCCAGTTGAACCAGGACCCGACGATGAGCCCCACCGCGATCCAGCTCTGCGAGATGCCGTAGAGGAAAACCGCGCCCGGGAGCCCCATCAGGAGCCAACCGCTCATGTCCGAGGCGCCCACGGAGAGTGCCGTGACGATGCCGCCGAGGCTGCGCCCGCCGAGGATGAAGTCCGCGTAGCTGCGGGTGTAGAAGTATGCGAAGACCCCGACGAGGATCATCAGGATCAGGTAGCCGATGAAGGTAACGGCCGTGGGATTGGAAAACACTCGAGCGCACTCCGTTGTCGTGTAGTTTTTTGCAGAGGCCGCCGTCCGCTTCCGCTGCGGACGGTCTGAGGCGCGGGACGACGGCGCACTGAGAAGCGCGTCGTCCGGACGAACTACGGAGTATAAGGGGCGCGGAGCGCCCTCCGCGCCCGCGCCCCTAAGATGAAATCCTTGGATTATTTCGTGTGGCAGGACGCCGGGCGCCGTCCGGGGGCGTTTTTTCAGCCGCCGATGTAGTTCATCTCAACCTTCGAGCGCTCCGGCGCCGCCCCGAGTGCGCGCAGCTCCGAGTACCGGTCCTCGCGCTCGGTCCAGATGCGCCCGAGGGCTTCTTCGAGCTCCCCGTCCGTACAGCCGCCGCGCAGCATCGTGCGGATGTCGTAGCCGATCGAGGCGAAGAGGCAGAGATAGAGCCGCCCCTCCATCGAGAGCCGCACGCGCGAGCAGCTGCGGCAGAAGTTCTCCGTCACCGAGCTGATGACGCCAAATTCGCCCGCGCCGTCTCGGTAGCGCCAGCGCGAGGCCGTTTCGCCCGGCGTCGACGGGGCGACGGGCTCGAGGGGCCAGCGCGCGGCGATCATCGCGACTACGTCGCGCGAGGGGACCACCTCGGCCATGCGCCAATCGTTGGCGTTGCCGACGTCCATGTACTCGATGAAGCGCGGCACGACGCCGGTCCCGCGGAAGCGCTCGGCAATCCGCACGACCTCCCCTTCGTTGACGCCCTTCTTCACGACCGTGTTCACCTTGACCCGGAGGCCGAGAGAGCGCGCGAAGTCGATCGCCTCGAGCACCTTGGCGGCGGGGAAGCCCACGTCGTTGAACCCCTGGAAGATCGCTTCGTCAATGGCGTCGAGGCTCACCGTGAGGCGCTTGAGGCCCGCGGCCTTCAGGGCTTCGGCCTTCTTCATGAGGAGCGAGCCGTTCGTCGTCATCGCGAGGTCGATCGGACGCCCGTCGGGGGTGCGCAGCAGCGCGAGGTCGGCTACGAGCTCCTCGATGCTGCGGCGCACGAGGGGCTCGCCCCCGGTGAGGCGGATCTTCTCGACGCCGTTTCTGACGGCGATTTTGGCGACGCGCAGGATCTCCTCGAAGGTGAGGAGCTCGGTCATCGCGAGGAACTGGTGGTTCTTCGCGAACTTCTCCTTCGGCATGCAGTAGCGGCAGCGGAAGTTGCAGTGGTCCGTCACCGAGATGCGCAGATCGGTGAGCGGCCGCCCGAAGCGGTCGCGCCAGGCACCCGCCTCGCGGCGCACGGGGCCCGTCTGCGGGATGGGAAGTGCGGGACGCGCGATGATGCGCACCCGGCGGGAGGGTTCGGAGGTCCGGCTCGCTTCGGTCATTTGGTCTGGGGTCTTGGTTCAAGTGGCGCGGAAGCCCGATTCTAGGGACATGACCTTAAGCGAGGCCATCCTTCAGGAGGAGTAGCCCGTCCACTACCTCGGAAGCGGGTCGGCCTCCTGGGCGAGCGCCTCGTAGAAGGCGTAGCGCGCGGGGTCGATTTCGCCCCGCTCGAGCGCGGCCTTGACGCTGCAGCCCGGTTCATGGAGGTGGCGGCAGTTGAAGAACCGGCACCCGTCGACGTGGCGCGCGACGTCGGGCATCGCCCGCAGGATGTCCGAGAGCGAGAGGTGCGCGAGGCCGAACTCCTGAAAGCCCGGGGTGTCGATCACGGCGCCCTGCCAGTCCGGTGCGGCGTGCCACTGCGCGGCGGTGGTGGTCTGCTTGCCGAGGTCGAGGGCTTCGGAATATTCGCGCGTCTGCGCCTGCGCATCGGGCACGAGGAGGTTGAGGATCGTGGACTTGCCCATACCGGACTGGCCGACCAAGAGCACGTTCCTGCCCGTGAAGCGCTCGAGGAGCGCCGCGCGGGCGGCCTCGGGCGCTCCGGAGGCGGAGACCGCCACGACCTCTTCGCCGATCGAGCGCAGAAGTTCGGCCTGCCGGTCGGCCGCTTCGGCCCCGTCGGCGAGGTCGGTCTTGTTGCGGATCACGACCGCGGGGATCCCGGCCTGGTGCGACGCCAGGAGCGCCTTCCAGATGAACCAGGGATTGAAGGTCGGGCGGGGCGCATAGACGATCGCCGTGAGGTCGGCGTTCGCCGCGAGCGTCTTCACGCGCCACTCGTCGGAGCGGTAGAGGAGCGTCGCGCGCGGCTCGATCGACTCGATGGCGGCGACGCCTGAAACGGGCGGCGTGCAGCGCACGAGGTCGCCCACGGCGACGTCGCCCTTCTTGCCGCGGCGGTGGGCTACGAGCTTCTCGCCCGATTCGAGCGTCACGATGAAGTGCCGCCCGTGGCCGGCGGTGACGCGGCCCGGAAGGGTTTCGATGTCGGAGGCTGGGGCGGCGGCGTCCCTGCGGCGGGAGGTCTTTTTCATGCTTTTTTCGGTGCGGTGGGTTCGGGCGCGGGGGAGGCTGCCGGGGGTTCGGACTGCGCGGAGGGCTTCGTCTCCGGGGAGTCTGCGGGCGGATCGTGCGCTTCGGGGGCTTCGGGTTCGTTTGTCGCTTCGTCGAGCCCGTCGTCCACGACGAGCGGGTGTTCGACTTCGAGCGACCGCGCGAGCTCTTCGGCTTCGCGGCGCCGCCGGTCGGCGGGCGTTTCGGGGCGTTGGGCGCGGCGCAGGCGCTGTTCTTCGGCGAGCACCGTCCGCTCGGGGTGTTCGTGATCGAGGTACGGCGCGGCGCGGAAGCGCACGAGGTCGCTCGGCTGGTCGAGGGGCCATCCGCCGCGCTTCGCCGCGCGCAGGATCTCCTTCACGCGCATGCCCGCATGCGGGCGCGCATGGTGAAAGAGTGAGTAGACGCGCGAGGGCGTGAGGGTCTGCGCGTAGTCGCGGTGGAGCTTGACGAGCGCCCGCACGAGGGGCGCCGCGCCCACGGCGCGCATCGCGAAGTAGTCCGACGCGTAGAGCAGCCGCCGCGCGCCGAAGTTGACGAGCGGACGGAGGGCGAAGAAGAGGACCGGGAAGACCACGAGCCCGAGCGCGGTCATGAAGCCCGCATGGACGCCGGGCTGCGCGGTCGTGAGCGCGGGCGAGAATCCGAGGCCGGCGAAGAGCTCGGGACTCTGCGCCCCCCAGCCCGCGAAGGCGCAGACGAGAAGTCCCGCCGCGGCGTTGAAGGTGATGCGCCAGGCGGCGTGACGGCCGCGCACGCGGGCGATCTGCTGTGCGAGGACGGCGAGGAGCTCTTCGCGTGTGAGGCGCCCCGCGGCGTGCGCGAAGACGACGACTCGGCGGTTGTCGCCCGTGCCCGTGAGGAGCACGTGGGCGTGCTTCCAGGCGCCCGGGCGGGTCATGAGGACCACGTCCTCCATCCGGTAGCCGTGGGCGGCGAGAAAATCGCGGAAGAGTTCGCGCAGGTCCTTGGAGAGCACCGGGCGGCTCACGCGGCTCCAGGCGCGGTCCTCGATGAGCGAGACGCGCCAGCGCCAGAGGAGCGTGAGAAGCAGGAACCCCCAGAGGGCGAGCCACCACCAGCGTCCGCAGACTTCGAAGAGCGCGAGCGCGAAGGCCGTGAGGGGAAGCGCCGCCGCCCAGCCCGCGGCGGACTTGAGGAAACGGCGGCGCAGCCACTCGCGGCGCGTGTGGCGCATGTAGCCGAAGCGCTCCTTCACGAGGCAGCGCGCATAGAGGTCGACGGGGAGTTCGAAGAGAAGGAGCAGCCCGAGCACGGTCGCGACGAGGAGCCACTCGACGATGAGCGTGTTCGTGAAAAGCGTTTCATAGAAGGCGGCGAGGAAGGTGAGTCCCCGGCCCATCGTCATCAGCAGCGCGAGTCCGGCGGCGGCGAAGGCGAGCACGAGGTTCGCCTGAGCCGTCTCGATCGTGAAGGCCGCGGCCTTCTTGTGCGCCGCGAGCGAGAGCTTCGCGTCGAATCCTTCCGGGACGCGGCCGACCGAGCGCTCCGCCGAGAGGATCTGCCGCGCGGTGAGGAAGCACTCCACAAGCAGATAGAGCACGACGGCCGAGAGGAAGATGAGCTCGATGAGGTCGGCGGAGGGATGCATCAGGCGGGCGTGGCGGGAATTCGGTCGAAGGGTGCGGCGGCGCACGGTTCCGGCATTATCGCCCATCGGGCCGTCCGGGGCGCCGGCGCCTGCGCTAGACTCGGGCGCGTGCGACGGCGCTTCCGGCGCCTCCGACGAACACACATCTATTTTTAGGGAAGAAGAGCTCAACATGACCGCAGCCCCGCAGTGCGAACGCGACCCGTCCTACGCCGAGGACAACCTCATCTGGATCGACATGGAGATGACGGGGCTGCAGCCCGAGGTGAACCGCGTCCTCGAGGTCGCAGCGATCATCACCGACAAGAACCTCAACATCCTTCACGAGGGTCCGGTGGTCGCCGTCCGTCAGCGCCCCGAGGTCCTCGCCTCCATGGACGCCTGGAACACCGAGACCCACACGAAGTCGGGGCTGGTGCAGCGCTGCCTCGAGAGCACCGTGGACGAAGAGGAGTGCGCGCGGATCTTCACCGAGACCTTCCGCCGCTTCGTTCCCGAAGGCAAGAGCCCGATGTGCGGCAACACGATCGGTCAGGACCGCCGCTTCATGGCGCGCTGGCTCCCCGGGATGGAGCGCTACTTTCACTACCGCTCGATCGACGTCTCGACCATCAAGGAGCTCTGCCGCCGCTGGGCCCCCGCGAAGGTCTGGGTGGGCACGTCGGTGGGCAAGCACCAGGCGCTCGTGGACATCCGCGACAGCATCAAGGAGCTCGAACACTACCGCCGCGAGGTCTTCAAGATCTGATTCTCACCTTTTCAGTCCACTGATATATATGCATTTTCAAAGGGGCGTCGGCTTGTGTCGGCGCCCTTTTTTTTGCTATGTAACTACCCATAGCAGAGGCACGAACTTACCCTTAGGTTTTTTGACGATTGACGCAGGCATAATGTGAGCATCTGTAAACCATAAGCAGAAACAACTATTCCATCACTTCAAGGAGATCTCGCAATGGGCATCACCGAATGGGTTGCCGTACTGGCAATCTTCGCCGTCATCTACGGCCTCATCAAGCGGTATGAGACCCGCCTGGTTCTCATCGCCTCCGGCTTGTTTCTGTGCTTGATTTCGTGGAATCTCGTGGGCGGTCTGAACGCCTTCGCGAAGTCCATGACCAACGCCTCGCTCGTCATGGCGATCTGCTCGTCCATGGGCTTTGCGTTCTGCGCCAAATTCACCGGCGCCGACCGCTCCCTCGTGCACTACCTCGCCACGCCGATCCGCGGCCTCGGCATCTTCCTCGTGCCCGTCTGCACGGTGATCACGTTCTTCGTGAACATCGCCATTCCGTCGGCTGCGGGCTGCGCTGCCGCCGTCGGCTCGACCCTCATTCCGGTGATGCTGCGCGCCGGCATCAAGCCCGCGGGTGCGGCCGCCGCCGTCCTCGCCGGCACCGTCGGCTCCTACCTCTCGCCCGGCACGTCGCACAATCCGTACGTCGCCGCCATGGCGAAGATGGATGTGATGGACTTCATCGGCTTCCATGCCCCGTACTCGGTCATGGTCGGCGCCTGCGGCGTGATCGGCGTGCTGATCATGTGCCTCATCCTCGGCGACAACAAGGGCGACAAGAACGCTGAAGTCGACAAGTCAAAGCTCCAGAAGGACGAAGGCTTCGTGCCGAGCCCGATCAAGGCTCTCGTGCCGCTCGTTCCGATCACCATCCTCGTGGCCGGCAACCTCTGGGTGCCGTTCATCAAGATGGGCGTGGCGCAGGCCATGGTCCTCGGCTCCGTGATTGCTCTGGCCGTTGCGCGCTGCAACCCGCAGACCTTCTCGAAGGAATTCTTCAACGGCTGCGGCAAGGGCTACGCCGACGTGATGGGCATCATCATCGCCGCGGGCGTCTTCGCCGCCGGCCTCAAGTCCGCCGGCCTGATCGACGTCTTCGTGCAGGCTCTGAAGGAATCCAACGACATCGCTCGCTGGGGCGGCTCGTTCGGTCCGTTCGTGATGGGCATCCTCACGGGTTCGGGCGACGCTGCGACGCTCGCCTTCAATGAAACCGTCACCCCGCACGCGAAGGACTTCGGCATGTCGATCGAAGGTCTGGGCGGCCTCGCCTTCCTCGCCGGCGCCGCCGGCCGTACGGCCTCCCCGCTCGCCGGCGTGACGATTCTCGTCTCGGGCATCGCGATGGTCTCGCCGATCGAAGTGATCAAGCGCACCGCTCTGCCGATGCTCATCGCCACGACCCTCTGCGCGATCCTCATGGTCTGACGCTGGATCCTCCCGCAGGACGGGCGCCCGCTCCCCACCCGGAGCACCCGTCGCCCTCCTTCGATCCCCGGAAAGCCTTCTCCGGAACACGCCCCTTCAGGGCACGGTTCCGGGAGGGCTTTTTGCTTTCCGTCTTCCTCAGGGATTTTTCGCTTCGACGGGCGTGCCCGCATCAGGCAAAATTCCGTCCGCCTCTGTTTCCAGGCGTTTACAGATAGACCTCCACACATCATGATCAGCGCATTCGACATCTACAAGATCGGCATCGGCCCCTCGAGCTCCCATACGGTCGGCCCCATGAAGGCGGGCAGGGAGTTCTGCGACGAGCTCGTCCGCATAGGACTCGCCGAGCGCACGACGCGCGTGGGCGCGGAGGTCTACGGCTCGCTCTCGCTCACGGGCCGCGGGCACCACACCGACCAGGCGATCATCCTCGGTCTCGAGGGGTATCTCCCCGACACGGTGCCGCTCGAGCGAATTCCGGAACTCCTCGCCGCCGTCGAAAAGGATGAGAAGCTCCTGCTCGGCGGCACCCGACCGGTGGACTTTCCGCGGGAGACCGGCATGGTCTTTCGCTCCGAATTCCTGCCGCTCCACGAGAACGGCATGATTCTGCGCGCCTGGGCGGGCGGGGAGCTGCTGCTCGAGAAGACCTACTACTCGATCGGCGGGGGCTTTATCGTCGACGCGGAGCACTTCAACGAGAAGCCCGAGGAAGCCGTGAAGGTGCCGCATCCCTATTCGTCCGCCACGGAACTTCTCGCCGAGTGCCGCGAGACGGGGCTCTCCATCTCGGCGCTCGCGCTCGAGAATGAGCTCGCCCGCCGTCCGCGCGCCGAGATCGACGCGCACTTCGCGCACGTCTCGCGTGTGATGGAGGAGTGCATCGCCCGCGGCGTGCGCACCGAAGGGGTGCTGCCCGGGCCGCTGCGCGTGCCGCGCCGCGCGCCGCAGCTGAACCGCCAGCTTCTCGCTGCGGACCGCACGAGCGTGGATCCCCTCGCCGTGATCGACTGGATCAACATGTACGCGCTCGCCGTCTCCGAAGAGAACGCCGCGGGCGGCCGCGTGGTCACCGCGCCCACGAACGGCGCCTGCGGGGTGATCCCCGCGGTGCTCGCCTACTGGGGGAAGTTCATCGGCGAATCCACGCCCGAAGCGTGCCTGCGGTTCTTCCTCGCCTCGGCCGTCGTGGGCGAACTCTTCAAGATGAACGCCTCGATCTCGGGCGCCGAAGTGGGCTGCCAGGGCGAGGTGGGCGTCGCCTGCTCGATGGCGGCGGCCGGGCTCTGCGAAGTGATGGGCGGCAGCCCCGAGCAGGTGACCACCGCCGCGGAGATCGGCATGGAGCATTCGCTCGGCCTCACCTGCGACCCGGTGAACGGCCAGGTTCAGGTGCCCTGCATCGAACGCAACGCCATCTTCGCCGTCAAGGCTGTGAACGCCGCGCGCATGGCGCTGCGCCGCACGAGCACCCCGCGCGTCTCGCTCGACAAGGTGATCGCCACCATGTACGAAACGGGTAAGGACATGAACGCGAAGTACCGTGAGACGAGCCGCGGCGGGCTCGCCGTCAAGGTGCTCCACTGCGACTAGCCGGCCGAGTCCTCTTCGGTCTTTTTCCGACGGGTCCGGGACTTCTTCGGCGCCGCCTCAACGAAGCCCGTGATCTCCGTCGGATCGAACTCCTCCGGACGCTCGATTCCAAGCCATTCGCACCGCCATTGGACTTCTTCGGGCTCCTCATCTGGGTGCGCGAGGATGTACTTCAGGCGCTCGTAGGCCCAGGGGCCGCCACAGTCTTCGGGCGGGCAGGCGCCCTTCGCGCCCGTGCAGCGGGCCCGTTCGCCGGGTTCGTCCAACACGGCTTCGAGCGTGAGCTTGTGCTCCCAGCCGTCGCCGAAGTCGTAGATGAAGTAGAGCTGACCGCCATACTGCCCGTAGTAGTCGCCGATCGTCAGCTCGTCGGCGTCGAAGACTTCCGCCGGCCCCCAGGTGTCGAGCGTTCCGTCCGGGTCGCGCGGCATGATGTTGATCTGCCGGTGCGTCTTGTCGCAGAACATGTAGAGATGCCAGCCGTCCCAACCGAAGGCGCTGAAGATTGCATGAGCGAATTCACTGAAAGTCTTGGAGACGGGAACGACGAGGCGGCGCCAGACGGGCGGCTTCGTGATGCCGAGCAGATGGATCTTGAACTGCAGTTGCTGCATGAGGATTCCTGTTGATGTTGATGTTGAGAGTGAGATGGAGCGCGCAGGGGCGTCAGCTCTTCGGCTGAGCCGGCGTCTGAACCTGAGCGCCGGGCTTCTGGGTTTCGCTGGGCTTCTTGGGCGCCTGCTCCGCCGTCTTGCCCTCGACCGCGGCCTGCGCGAGTTGGATGACGGGGCGCTTGAGCCACGCCGAGAAAAGCGCAACGCCCACGGCGAGCAGTAGCGGCCCGAGGATGAGGCCGAGGAACCCGAACGCGAGCACGCCGCCGAAGACGCCGAGGAAGATGAGCGCGATCGGCATCGAGGTGCCCCTCGAGATCAGAATGGGCTTGATGAAGTTGTCCACGCTTGAGACGGCGAGCGTGCCCCAGGCCACCAGGAAGAGCGCCATGCCGAGCTCGCCCTGGGTGTAGAGCCACACCGCGGCCGGCCCCCAGATGAGGGGCGGTCCGATCGGAATCACCGAGAGCACGCAGACGGCGAAGGAGAGGACGAGGACCCCGGGGACGCCCGCGATCCAGAAGCCCACGCCGGCGACGAGTCCCTGGCCGATCGCCGTGCCGACGATGCCGAAGACCACCGAGCGCGTCGTGTTGACGAGGATGCCGGTGATCTCGCGGGCGATGCCCCCAGAGACGCGCTCGACCAGGGCCGAGATGCGGTCGGCGAACCACGCACCGTCGCGGTAGAAGAAGAAGACGATGAAGGTGACGAAGATCAGCTGCACGACGCCGTTGCCGACGTTCACCGCGGCGTCGACGAGGCCGCTCGAGAGCGGGTCGAGCATGCGCTGCACGGTGTGGCCGAAGGTGGCCGGGTCGATCGCGAGCTTGAGCTGCTCGTGCAGCCACTCGCCCACGTAGGGGATGCCGTCCACGGCGGCGAGCACCGGCGTCGGGTTCTTGAGCCAGGCCGCGGCCATCGTCACCCAGCGCGGGATCTGCTGCGCGAGCGCGAAGAGCAGAAACGACATCGGGATGAGAAAGGTGACGATGATGAGGAGCACCATCCCGGAGGCGGCGACCGTCGCGGAGTGCCGCAGATGGTCGAGGAGCCACCGGAAGACGGGCCAGGTCACCACGGCGATCACTGCGGCGAGCAGAATCGCCGTGAGGAAGGGCTGCAGCACGAGGTAGCAGCCCGCCGCTACCACCACCATGAGCGCGACGCGCACGATGAGGTCGATGCGCTCGCCGAAGCTCCCGCCCGCAAGGGGGCCGAGTTTCGGGAGCCGCCGGCGCGGCGACGCACTCTTGGGCGGTATGGGCTTTCGGCCGGGGGCCTCTTCAGGCGCTTTCTCGGTCATCGGGTTCTCCATTTCCGTCGTGCCGCGGGCTTTCAGCGCACCGTGGGCTTTTCGAAGACGGGCGCGCACCCGTTGAGCTTCAGGGCGTGCATCGCGCTCTGCAGCGCCGTGATCGCGTCGAGGCGCGTGAAGCTCTTGCGCCAGACGAGCATGGCGCGGCGCTTCGGGGGCGGATCCTTGAAGGGCAGGGTCTTGATCGCGTTCGAGAGCCCGGTGAGGTAGGGAACGGCCGAAGCGGGGAGCACCGTGATGCCGAGGCCCTGCGCGACCATGTGGAAGATCGTCTGCAGGCTCGAGCCTTCAACGGTCTTCTGCACGTCCGAGGCGCTCGAGGCGAAGACGGCGAGGTCCGGACAGACGCCGAGGATCTGGTCGCGGAAGCAGTGGCCCGCGCCGAGCAAGAGCATCGTCTGGTCCTTGAGTTCATCGGTGCCCACGTAGTTGCGGTTCACCCAGGGGTGGTGCGAGGGGACGGCGACGACGAAGTTCTCCTCATAGACCTCCATCGTCATGAAGCCCGTGTCCACGAGCGTGTCGGCGGTGATCGCGACGTCGATCGAGCCGTTGCGCAGCTTCGCGAGGAGCTCCGTCGTGAAGCCCTCTTCGAGGACGAGCGGCATGCGCGGCGTCGTTTCGATCATGCGGCCGATCAGTTCGGGGAGCAGGTACGGCCCGATCGTGTAGATCACGCCGAGGCGCAGGGGCCCGGAGAGCGGGTCGCGGCCCTGGTGCGCGATCTCGGGGATGCGGCGGGCCTCTTCGACCACCTTCTGCGCCTGATCGACGATCTGCTGGCCGATCGGCGTCACGGCGATGTCGTTTGAGCGGCGCTCGAAGATCGTCACCCCGAGCTCCTCTTCGAGCTTGCGGATGGCGACGGAGAGCGAGGGCTGGCTCACGCTACAGCTCTCGGCGGCGCGGCCGAAGTGGCGGTGCCGCGCGACGGCGATGACGTACTTGAGTTCGGTAAGTGTCATGGTTGTTGTCGGAATGTGAATGAATTTTTTGGTCAGGCGGTGAGGAGCTCCGCGCGGGCGCTGAACCAGCGCCGGGCGTGGCGGCGCGCGGCCTCCGGGTGGCTTTCGAGCATGCGGGCGGCGGCGGTGCGCGCGGCCTCGACGAGCGCGGCGTCCTCCTCGAGGTCCGCAAAGCGCAGGATCGGCATGCCCGACTGCTGTTCGCCGAGGAATTCACCCGGTCCGCGCAGCTGCAGGTCGCGCCGGGCGATCTCGAAGCCGTCCGTCGTTTCGCGGATGATGCGCAGCCGCTCGCGACCCTCTTCGGAGAGCCGGTCGTCGTAGAGGAGCACGCAGGCGCTCTTCGCGCCGCCGCGCCCGACGCGGCCGCGCAGCTGATGGAGCTGCGCGAGGCCGAAGCGCTCGGCGTGCTCGATCACCATCAGGGTGGCGTTCGGGACGTCCACGCCCACCTCGATCACGATGGTGGCGACGAGAACGTGGATCTCGCCCGCGGCGAAGGCCTTCATCACGGACTCCTTCTCCTGCGCCGTCATGGCGCCGGTGAGCAGCCCGATGCGTAGGTCCGGCAGGCGCGCCGCGAGGTCGCGGGCGCACTCGACGGCGGGCGTGAGGTCAAGCGCTTCACTCTCCTCAATGAGGGGGCAGACCCAATAGACCTGCCGGCCCTCCGAGACGGTGTGGCGCAACACCCCCACGACGGCGTCGCGTCTCTCGAGCCGCACGAGCTTCGTCTCGACCGGAGTGCGCCCGGGCGGGAGCTCGTCGACCACGGAGACGTCGATGTCGGCGAGGTAGCTCATCGCGAGCGTGCGCGGAATGGGGGTGGCCGAGAGCATCAGGAGGTGGGGCTTCAGCCCGTCCTTCATCTTTGAGGAAGTGAGCGAGAGCCGCTGCGCGACGCCGAAGCGGTGCTGCTCGTCGACGATCGCGACGGCGAGGTTCTCAAACTCCACCCCTTCCTGAATGAGGGCGTGGGTGCCCACGATGATCTTCGCCTCGCCCGAGCGGATGGCTTCGAGCGCGGCCGTGCGCTCTGCGGCCTTCTGCCGGCCGGTGAGCCAGGCGGTGCGGATGCCGAGGGGTTCGAGCCAGGCGCAGAGCTTCTCGAAGTGCTGCTCGGCGAGGATCCCCGTCGGGGCCATGATCGCCGCCTGCCGGCCCGACTCCACGGCGCGCAGCGCCGCAAGCGCGGCGAGGATCGTCTTGCCGCAGCCGACGTCGCCCTGCACGAGCCGGTGCATGGGGCGGCCTGCCGCAAGGTCGCGGGCGATCTCGCCCCAGACGCGCTCCTGCGCGCCCGTGAGGCGGAAGGGGAGTGAGGCGATGAAGGCGGGGATGAGGCCGCCCGCGGCGGGTTCGCGAAGCTCCGGAGCGCGCTCGGCAAGCGCGAGCACGCGCATTTCGCGCAGCGTGATCTGCTGCGCGAGGAGTTCGTCGAACTTGAGGCGCCGCCAGTGCGGGTCCGTGCGGCTCCCCAGAGCCTCGGCGTCCGCATCGGGCGGCGGGTTGTGAAGGTATTCAAGCGAGGCGCGCAGCCCCGGGAGATCGAGACTCCGCCGGATCTCCTCCGGGACGGGATCCTCCATTCCCTGCATGTCGAGAAGCGCCCGGGAGATGCGCTTCCTGAGCCACGTCTGCTGCACGCCTTCCCCGAGGGGGTAGACGGGCGTGAGGGACTTCGGGAGCGTCGCGTCGCTCGCCACGGGCTTGCGGATCTTCGGGTGGATCATCTCGAGCCCGCCCGCATAGGCCGGGCGCGGCTCGCCGAAGAGGCGCACCACCGCGCCGGGTCGTAATACGCGCTGCGTGTCAGCGTAGTAGTGGATGAAGCGCAGCGCGAGCAGCCCCGTTTCGTCGCGCACCTGGGCGACGAGCTGCTGTCCGCGCGGCGTGGCGGTCATCTGCGAGCGCACGACCTCACCCTGCACCTGCGCGGTTTCGCCCGGGACGAGCATGCCGATCGGGTCGATCTTCGTCTCGTCCTCGTAGCGCAACGGCAGATGAAGGATGAAGTCCCAGTCACTGACGAGCCCGAGGCGGCGCAGGCGCTCCGCGAGGGGCGCGAGCTTCTGCTGCCGGATGACGCCGGCGGGGCGGCTGCGGGCGGGGGTGGATGTGGGCTGCGGCATCGGGGCGGTGCTCGTAGAGGAGGCGGTCGTCAGAGCACGATGCCGACGCGGTCGATGATCGCCTCGATCTCGACGAGGCCGCCCTTCGGGAGCGCCGCGACGGCGACGCAGGAGCGGGCCGGATAGGGCGGGGTGATGAATTCGCCCATCACCTTGTTCACGACGGCAAAGTCGTCCATCGACTTGAGGAAGATCGTGAGCTTCGCGACGTCGGCGAGCGTCGCGCCGGCTTCGTGCGCCACGGCCTGGAGGTTGCGGAAGGCCTGGCGGGTCTGCGACTCGACGTCGGGTTCGAGCTCGCCCGTCTCCGGGCGGATGCCGAGCTGGCCCGAGCAGTAGAGCGTCGTTTCGGTGAGCGCTCCCTGACTGTAGAGGCCGATGGCGGCCGGGGCTTCTTCGGTGGAGATGATGCGATGGGCCATGATGAATGCTCCTCCTTCGGGCTGAAGGCGTGGGTGACGAAGACGGAGACGTGCGTAGATGCTGCGGTCCGCCCTGATGGGCATTCTATCGAGCTTTGATGGATGATAGAATGGTTGCCTATCGGTCCCATACATTTGGTTGCATCACTTTGTTGGGGCGGAGGATAGGTGAGTATTCATACTTAAATTGTGTTCATTTTTTCCGAACAGAGAAAGCTGTAATCTAGGCAAAAGCTTTGACCGGGTAATTACCTACCTTTAGGGAGGTATTTCCGAACTCCGTGATTTCAGCCGGATCCAAACCGTCAAGCCTTCAGCAACTACAGGATTTCCGCAGAAAAAAGACGATCTAAGGGAGTTTTGTTCAGAGTATGCAAAAGGGTGGATTCATATCAAATCCGGGGGTGTAATCAAGGGTTAGTGCTGATATAGTGGCGGGTGAGGGGTAGGCTAAACTCCACCCGCTTTTCATGGACTCTCCCCCGTTGGAAGTCCCGACCTCATCCTGTCGGCATCCATCCGACGTCGTTTGAAGTACGCACAACGTACTATCGGACCGCGTTCGGATACGTACCTACCGCGTCCGCGACCCAGGCTCCGCGGAAGGTGCGCAGGCGTCGGCGTGCGGTTGATCTTTCGATCGGGGTGCATGAGGAGCGAGAGGCGTTTGCTCGCCTCCGCCTAAAGTTTTACTGAGCCGCTCTAAGGAGAACAGCGACTCAGGTGAATTTGGGCGGAAAGTCCGCAGTCGGCTGCGGCAGGAGGTTCCTGCCGCGGTCTATTGGACTTTCCGGGATGAGGAAGGATTCCCAGGGCAGGGAGTCTCAACCTCCTTGCGGTCCGCCTTGGGTGAAAGCCCCAGAAAGAGGACTCGTCGGAACTGAAGCGCAAAAGACCCCGGCCTGAAGCTTCCCCACTCAGGCCCCGGAAGTTCCTCTTCACTCAGGAGGCGAAGAGGAACAGCTGCGGCTCCCGCCGACGGAATCAGGGGATCGGCCGAAAGGTCGCAACAGTCGTGAAGGACGGCGACGTCAGGCGCGGCTATTTGCAAAGACTGGACGGACGCACCGGTGAGGAGCCGGGCGCCGATCCTCCCGCCTGGAGGCGGGATTTCCGAGGAAAAACTCATGAAAATCATCTACACCGACGTGCTGGTCATCGGCGGCGGCCTTGCTGGACTCCGCATGGCTGTTGCGGCCAAGCGCCGCGGCCACGACTCGATCGTCCTTTCTCTCGTTCCGCCGAAGCGCAGCCACTCGAAGGCGGCCCAGGGCGGCATGCAGGCCTCGCTCGGCAACGTGATCAAGGGCGTCGGCGACAACGAGGACGTCCACTTCGGCGATACGGTCCGCGGCTCCGACTGGGGCGCCGACCAGGAAGTCGTCCGCATGTTCGTGAACACCTCCCCGAAGGCCGTGCGTGAGCTCGCCGCCTGGGGCTGCCCCTGGTCCCGCATCACCGCCGGCGACCGTCAGGTGATCATCAACGGCGAGAAGGTGACGATTACCGAACGCAAGGAAGCGCAGGGCATGATGAACCAGCGCGACTTCGGCGGCACCAAGAAGTGGCGTACCTGCTACGTGTCCGACTGCACGGGCCACGCCATGCTCAACACGGTTTCCGACCGCATCATCGCCGAGAAGGTTCCGGTGATCGAGCGCGTTGAAGCCCTCTCCCTCATCTCCGACGGCAAGCGCTGCTACGGCGCCATCGTCCGCGACCTGATCACGGGCGAGCTGATGGCCTACGTCTCGAAGGCCACCGCCATCGCCACGGGCGGTGCGGGCCGCATCTACCGCGTCACGACGAACGCCGTGATCTGCGACGGCACGGGCTACGACCTCGCCCTGAAGACGGGCGTGGCTACCCTCTCCAACATGGAGGCCATTCAGTTCCACCCGACCGGCATCTTCCCGGCCGGCATTCTCGTGACGGAAGGCTGCCGCGGTGACGGCGGTCTGCTGCGCGACGTCGACGGCTACCGCTTCATGCCGGACGTCGAACCCGAGAAGAAGGAACTCGCCTCCCGCGACGTGGTCTCCCGCCGCATGGAAGAGCGCATCGCCATGGGCAAGGGCGTCAAGACCAAGTACGGCGAACACCTCTGGCTCGACATCACGCTCCTCGGCGAACACCACATCAAGCACAAGCTGCGCGAAGTCTACGAAATCTGCCACTACTTCCTCGGCGTTGACCCGACGAAGGAATGGGTCCCGGTCCGTCCGGCCCAGCACTACACGATGGGCGGCGTGCGCACGAAGCCGAGCGGCGAGTCCGAGACCCTCAAGGGCCTCTTCGCGGCCGGCGAAGCCGCCTGCTGGGACATGCACGGCTTCAACCGCCTCGGCGGCAACTCCGTGGCTGAAACGGTCGTCGCGGGCATGATCGTCGGCGAATACATCGCCGACTTCTGCGACAAGGCCGAGAACGGCATCGACATCCCGACCTCGCTCATCTACGACGCCCTCGCCAAGGAGCAGGCCGAACTCAACGGCTACCTCAAGAACACCGGCAATGAAGACGCTGTTGCTCTGCGCACCCGCATGCAGGAGATCATGACGACCAAGATCGGCATCTTCCGCAAGGGCAAGGACATGGAGGACGCCGTCAACGAACTCGAAGAGCTCTACAAGCGCTCCTTCAAGATCCCCGTCAAGGACGTCGCCGGCAACAACCCCGAGCTCGTCTACGCCTACCGCACCCGCTCGATGCTCCGCGTCGCCCTCACGGTCGCGCAGGGCGCGTCGCTGCGTCAGGAATCCCGCGGCGCCCACTACCGCGAGGACTACTCCGTCCGCGACGACGTGAAGTGGCTCAAGCGCACGATCGCCACCTGGAAGGAAGGCGACACGCTCCCGACGATCACGTACAAGGATCTCGACATCTCCAAGATGGAGCTGCCCCCGGGATTCCGCGGCTACGGCGTCAAGAACTACATCGAGAACCCCGAGTCCGCCAAGCGCCAGGCCGAAGTCGACGCCATCCGCGCCAAGATGCAGGCCGAGGGCAAGGACCGCTGGGCCATTCAGGACGCGATCATGCCGTACCAGCACCTGCTGCCGAAGCGCCTGCAGGGCCGCAATGAGCGCATCGATGAACCCCTGAAGGACTAATTTGGGAGCTTTGGAAGAAAATGACCCAGGAAAAGACCCAGACGGCGGCTCCGGCCGCCAAGGCTGACGCTGCTCCCGCCAAGAAGCATCGTCTTCTGAAGATCAGCATTCTGCGCTACAACCCGCAGGATCCCGACAGCGTTCCGCACATGCAGACGTACGAGCTCCAGGAATCGGACTCGATGACGCTCTTCATCGCGCTCAACGACCTGCGCAATGAGCAGGACCCCACGCTGCAGTTCGACTTCGTCTGCCGCGCCGGCATCTGCGGTTCGTGCGCCATGCTGATCAACGGCAAGCCGGGCCTCGCCTGCCGCACGCTGACGAAGGACCTGCCCGACGAGTTCACGCTCGCCCCGCTGCCGGCCTTCGAGCTGATCGGCGACCTGTCGGTGAACACCGGCAAGTGGATGCGCAACATGTCCGAACGCATGCAGACGTGGGTTCACGCCAAGATCGACGAGGTTGATCTGCGCAAGCAGGAAGCCCCGATGGACCCGCAGCTCGCCGAAGACATCTACGTTCTCGACCGCTGCGTCGAGTGCGGCTGCTGCATCGCCGGCTGCGGTACGGTCCGCGTTCGTCCGGACTTCATCGGCGCCGTGGGCATCAACAAGATCGCCCGCTTCCGCCTTGACCCGCGCGACGAGCGCAACGACGCCGACTACTACGAAGTGGTCGGCGACGAGTCCGGCGTCTTCGGCTGCATGTCGCTGCTCGCCTGCCACGACTTCTGCCCGAAGGATCTGCCGCTCAAGACCCAGATCGCGTTCATCCGCCGCAAGATGGCCGAGCAGGGCATGGGCAACTACGACAAGGTCCTCCCGACGGAGAACAGCCGCAAGTCGATCCCGATCAAGCCGATCCAGAAGTAATTCTCGAGAAGCGATGATCCGCCGGCGTCCCCTCCGGGGGACGCCGATCTAAAGAGAGCCGGAATCCACATGGACTCCGGCTCTTTTTTTCAAATCGCAATGGAGCATTAGGGTTTCAACGAATGCGTAAATCCACGTACGAAAGAACGGTTCCACAGTTCATCTGAACTCCAACCGTTCGGCGCTTCCTGAATGCGCACTATGTTGGTGCAGAGCTGCGGATAATCTTCGGTTTTTCTCTAGGAAGAATAAGGGTTCTCCCGGGGAGCAAACGCGTTACAAGCTATTCCCTTCGCAGAAAATAAGCAGTAATATTTAGCCAACGCAAGAGAGGTAGTTCGAAAGTGCGTATATTCACGTAGCATCAGAACTTCCTGATCACAGCGGTTTCCATCGTCCGGAAGGGCGGACCAACGCAGCTCTAAGGAGCGGCGGCCCGGCCGGGTGATTCCCTGGTAGCGACGTGGCGGATTCGGGCGGGGATGCCCGCGCAATGCGCCTGCCGCATTGGACATATTGAGGAGCAATAAATGTCCCGTATTGAAAGCGATTTCCTCGGTTCCCTCGAGATTCCTGATGAGGACTACTACGGCGTGCAGACGATGCGCGGCAAGCAGAACTTCCACATCACGGAAATGCCGATGAGCCAGGAGCCTTTCTTCGCCCAGGCCTTCGGTTATGTGAAGAAGGCTGCCGCGATGGCCAACAAGGAACTCGGCACGATCCCCGCTGACGTCGCCGATGGCCTCATCTGGGCCGCCGAGCAGCTCATCGCCGGCAAGTACAACGACCAGTTCGTCACCGACTGGCTCCAGGGTGGTGCCGGCACGTCGACCAACATGAACTGCAACGAGGTCATCTCGAACCTCGCCTGCGAACACCTCGGCCTCGCGAAGGGCGACAAGAAGGTTTCGCCGAACGACCACGCCAACTTCGGTCAGTCCACGAACGACACCTATCCGACCGCTCTGCACCTCTCCCTGCTGATGCGCTCCAACGTCCTCATCAAGGCCGTTGAAGAGCTCGTCCAGAGCTTCTACGCTCAGGCTGAGAAGAACAAGAACGTTCTGAAGATGGGCCGCACCCACCTGCAGGACGCCGTCCCGATGTCCTTCGGCCAGGAATTCCACGGCTGGGGCAAGACGCTCGAGGATGAAATCGAAGTCATCCGCGACGCTCAGAAGCACCTCAAGATCGTCAACCTCGGCGCCACCGCCATCGGCACGTCCGTCACGGCTCATCCGGATTACCCGGCCCTCGCCGTCAAGAACCTTGCCAAGATCACCGGCATCGACTTCAAGAACAGCGACGATCTGATCGCCGCCACGTCCGACTGCGGCGCCTACGTCGCCCTCTCGTCGGCCTGCAAGAGCCTCTCCGTCAAGCTCACGAAGGTCTGCAACGACCTCCGTCTCCTTGCCTCCGGCCCGCGCACCGGCCTTTCCGAAATCGTTCTGCCGCAGCTCCAGCCTGGCAGCTCGATCATGCCGGGTAAGGTCAATCCGGTCATCCCGGAAGTGACGAACCAGGCTTCGTTCCTCGCCATCGGTCTCGACACGACGGTCATGCTCGCCGCTTCCGCCGGTCAGCTCGAACTGAACGTGATGGAGCCGGTCATCTCCTTCGCCCTCTACATGCAGATGAAGGTCCTCACGAACGCCTGCATCGCCATGCGTGAGAAGTGCGTCGACGGCATCGTCGTCAACGCCAAGCACTGCGAAGACCTCGTCATGGGCTCCCTTGGCATCGTCACGGTTCTGAAGCCGCACTTCGGCTACAAGCCCTGCGCCGCCTGCGCCCGCGAAGGCTTCCTCACCGGCAAGTCGCTGCACCAGATCGTCGTCGAAGAGAAGAAGATGCTCACGGAAGAAGAGTGGGGCAAGATCTTCACGTACGACAACCTCATCAACCCGAAGTTTGAGCAGTAATTCTGTTCAAACGCCCCATCTGAACGGGAAATAACAAACAAGATTCGGAGGGGATAGATCGTCGGGCGCCCTTGAGCAAGGACGTCCGACGTTCAACCACCAAAGCGGGACGTCGAGTTGCCGTACACCAGCTGCCTCCAGATTGAGGGCATGAGGAATCAAAAGCCCTCATGCCGGCAATCCGGAGGCTGACGGTTAATCGGAAGCCTGATTGAAATCCCGCCCTCAATCCGAGGCGCTCCACCAGTTTTTCAAGACCGGCTGTGCCGAAGGGGAGAGTGATCTCAACATGCCTGGAGGCATCATGGATTTCATGCTCATACTTCAGATCATCGTCCTTCTGGGGGCGATCTATCTCGGTGTCCGCTTGGGCGGCATCGGCATCGGCTATGCCGGCGGCGCCGGCGTTCTCGTTCTCGGCATCTTCCTCGGAATGAAGCCGGGCAACATTCCTTGGGACGTGATCCTGATCATCGCGTCGGTGATCGCGGCCATCTCCTGCATGCAGCTCGCCGGCGGCCTGGACTACCTCGTTCAGATCGCAGAACGTGTCCTGCGTGCGAACCCGAAGCAGATCAACTATCTCGCTCCGATCGTCACCTACGTCCTGACGCTCTTCGCCGGCACCGGCCACACCGCCTTCTCGATGATCCCGGTTATCGTCGAAGTCGCGAAGGAACAGAAGATCCGTCCGTGCTGCCCGCTCTCCATCGCGGTCGTCGCCTCGCAGATCGCCATTACGGCCTCCCCGGTTTCCGCCGCCGTGATCTACATGTCGGGCGTCCTTGAACCGTTCGGCTGGTCCTACCCGGCTCTGCTCGGCATCTGGATCGTGACGACGTTCCTCGGCTGCATGCTCACCGCCTTCGTGATGACGAAGATCCAGAACATGGATCTCGAAAGCGACCCGGTCTACAAGGACCGCCTTGCCAAGGGCCTCGTGAAGCTCTCCCATGGCGCCGCTCAGATGCAGCTCAAGCCGTTTGCGAAGCGCTCCGTCGCGATCTTCCTGATCGGCGTCATCGCGGTCGTTCTCTACGCCTCCGCCATCTCGCCCGCCGTCGGCCTGATCAAGAACGTTGTGGTTCCTCGCGATGCGGCCATCATGAGCCTCATGCTTACGGTCGCCACCATCACGACGATCTGCTGCAAGGTTGAACTCGGCGACATCGCCGGCAGCTCGGTCTTCAAGTCCGGCATGGTTGCCTGCGTCTGCGTGCTCGGCGTTGCCTGGCTCGGCGACACGTTCGTGTCCGGCCACACCGCCCAGATCAAGGGCTTCGCGGCTGAAACCGTCGCCGCCTACCCGGCCCTCCTCGCCGTCGTGTTCTTCTTCGCCGCCATGCTGCTGTACTCGCAGGCTGCGACCGCGAAGGCCATCACCCCGGCCATCGTCGCCGCCCTCGGCATCAGCGCCGCGAACCCGGGCGACTCCTACATGCTCGTCGCTTCGTTCGCCGCCGTCTCCGCTCTGTTCGTCCTCCCGACCTACCCGACGCTCCTCGGCGCCGTGCAGATGGATGACACGGGTACGACCCGCATCGGCAAGTACGTCTTCAACCACGCCTTCTTCCTGCCCGGCCTGCTCGCCATCATCTTCTCGGTGGCCCTCGGCTTCGGCGCCTGCGTCATCTTCTAATGACGCAGCTCTCTGAGGCTCCCCTTCCGGGAGCCTCGTGAAGAGGCAAAGCAAGACTTGAAGGGATTCTCTCCGGAGAATCCCTTTTTTTCGCTCCTGAACCGGGAGGCGTCGTCAGCAGGCGCCTCCCGGCTGCGCATCTTCAGAGGTGGAGCTTCTACCAGCCGAAGAACGTGTGCACGACCTCCCAGGCGGTCTTCTGGAGCTTCGCCGCGGTCTCGGGCGAAAGCGGCTTCTCGCAGCCGCCCAGGAAGGTGTTGCCTTCGAGGGACTCGTGCTTGAGCGACGACCAGATCACGGCGGAGGCGAGGTAGGAGCCTGCTGCGGTCGGGTGGGAGTTGTCCGGCATGATGAGCTCGATCTCCGGGTGCAGGCGCTGCGACTCGGCGAAGGCGAGACCGACCGGCACGGCCATCACGTGGTTCTTGTTCGCCTCCGTGATCGTCGTGTCGGCGAGGGCGCGCGTCATCTCCGGGCGCCCCTTCCTCGCCCAGGTCACCATCAGGAGCGGCTCGGCGCCGAATCCGCGTATGGCGGCGATCTGCTTTTGGGCATGCTCGCGGAATCCGGCGCTCAGCTTCGGGTCGATCGGCTCGAGCGAGTTCGCCTGCAGGATCACCGCATCGAAGACGCGGCCGTCCACGGGCTTGAAGAGGTGGTCGATGCTGCCGCCTGGCGCGGGCTTCAGGAACCGACCGACGCCGTGGACGTCAAGACCTGCACCCGCCGCCGTGGAGATTTCGGCGAGGAGCTTGGAGTCCTTCGACGCGCCCGAGAATCCCCAGATGTAGTCGAACAATCCGCAGTTGTAGTAGGTGTAGGAGTTCCCGAAGATCATCACGGTCTGCGGGATCAAAGAGAGCGAGCGCACTTCCGGCGCGACGGTGTTGTCGAGCGCGGCTGCGGCGCCGGAGGTCAATGCTGCGGCGGCGCAGAGAGCGGCGGCGAGAATGGAGCGTTTCATGAGGTCGCCTCGAAGGGGATGGTTGAGGGACGGGGTCGGCTGTGCAGCCCCTCGGGGGGGGGGGGAACATCGTGCACTCGCGGGCGGCGTGCGGGCCATCCGGGATTCTTCCCGGTCAGGCATCGGATGTCGAATGAACTCAAGGGGCGGGGGCGAGGTCGCAGGCGTCTTTGAAGTGAGCGGTGCGCACATCCCGCGAATGCGGGGGTACTGGAGCGCTAAAGTCCTTGACAAATTGCCGTGGATCCGTAGAATTTCCCTTCTCAGTGCGGGAGTAGCTCAGTTGGTAGAGCGCAACCTTGCCAAGGTTGAGGTCGCGAGTTCGAGACTCGTCTCCCGCTCCAGAATTCCAGAAAAGGGGAGGCCGAAGGGCTTCCCCTTTTCGTCATGCCGGACAGCCCGGCCGGATGCAAAAACTTCCGCTTCCGGACCGCAGCACGTCCCGAAGATTTGGTAAAATCCGCCGCTTGCTGCATGTCCCTCTGAGGGAGATGCGGTGCAATCATGGAATTCCGTGTTCTGGAACGAGTGCCTGGTCACGGAAGAATTTTTTTCGACACTCGCTTATACCTACGTGGGGTTTGCCATGGCTGTTCAGCAGAATAAGAAATCGGTCGCCCGTCGCGGCAATCGCCGTGCTCATGACTTCTTGAAGAATCCTCCGACGGCTGTCGAAGCGACGACCGGCGAAGTGCATCGCCGTCATCACATCAGCCCGTCCGGCTTCTATCGCGGCAAGAAGGTCATCGCGACGAAGCAGGACGAATAAGTCCGGCTTGTTGACGCCGCCGAAGCACCGCACCGCTCACCTGAGTCACCTCGCGCGAAGATGCCGCGCACCCCACGGTGATTGAGCTCGACGCACAGGATCAGAAGAGCGTTCCGGCGGAAGACTCGAAGGCCAAGAGTCGAAGAACGACGGCGTACGGCGCGAACGAAGGAAGGGAGTCTCTCAGAGGGGCTCCCTTTTTTCATGCCCGCAGACATGCGCAAAGGCTACGCCGTTGGGGCTACCATGCGGCCGCTCTAGAGCCCGGAGGCGCCGTGTAATATCCTCTGCTTGAAGAAAAACACCAGGGAAAGGACCACACATGAGCATGTACTCGCGCATTGCGGCGACGGGCTCCGCGCTTCCGAAGACACGCGTCACGAACGAGGATCTCGCGCGGCGCCTCGCCGCCATGGGCGTCGAGACGACGGACGAATGGATCCGCACGCGCACCGGCATCGAGGCGCGGCGCTTCGCCGACCCCGCTGCGGGTGAAACGACGACGAGCCTTGCGGCCGCCGCCGCCCGCGAGGCGATGGAGCGCGCCGGGTTTGAGCCCGACACGGTGGACCTCATCATCGTCGCCACCACCACGCCCGACATGGTCTTTCCCTCGACCGCCGCCCGCGTGCAGTCGATCCTCGGCTGCGCCGGATGCGCGGCCTTCGACGTGCAGGCGGTCTGCGCGGGCTTCATCTACGCCCTGAACGCCGCCGACGCGATGCTGCGGGCCGGCCCCTACAAGCGCGCGATCGTCGTGGGCGCCGAGACGATGTCGCGGGTGATCGACCTCCGGGACCGCTCGACCTGCGTCCTCTTCGGCGACGGCGCGGGCGCCGCGGCCCTCGAGGCGAGCGACGCCCCCGGGATCCTCGCCGCGCGCATGTACGCCGACGGCCGCCACGACGAAAAGGTCCTCGGCCTCACCGCCCGCATCTCGGGTGGGACGCTCGAAGGCTCCCCCTACATCAACATGGACGGCCGTCAGGTCTTCAAGCTCGCCGTGGACGGCCTCACGGGGTCTGCGGAGGAAGTTGCGAAGCTCGCGGGCGTTTCGCCCTCGGAAGTGAAGCTCTTCGTGCCGCACCAGGCGAACCTGCGCATCATGTCGATGGTCGCGAAGAAGCTCGGCATCGCCGACGAGGCGATGGTGAAGACCGTCAGCGAACACGGCAACACCTCAGCCGCCTCGGTGCCCCTCGCGCTCGACGCGGCCGTGAAGGCCGGGCGCGTCAAGACGGGCGACCTCGTGCTGCTGCAGGCGGTCGGCGCCGGCATGGCCTGGGGGTCGGCGATCCTCCAGTGGCGCGCCGACCGCTGAGGTCCCGCAGAACCTCCGTCAAGAATCATTCAGTACCAAAGGAACCACTCATGCGCCTCGCATTCGTTTTCCCCGGCCAGGGGAGCCAGACCGTCGGGATGCTTTCGGGCTTCGCCGGCAACGCCGTCGTCGAGGACCATGTCCGTCGCGCCGATGAGGCGCTCGGATTTCCGCTCTCGAAGCTCATCGCCGAAGGGCCCGCGGAAACGCTCGGCCTCACGGTGAACACGCAGCCCGCGCTTTTGACGACCTCGGTCGCCTTCTACGACGCCTGGCGCGCCGCGGGCGGTCCGGAGCCGGAAGTGATGGCCGGCCACTCGCTCGGCGAATATTCGGCGCTCACTGCCGCGGGCGCCTTCGACTTCGAGGAGGCCGTGCGGCTCGTGCGCTTCCGCGCCGAGGCGATGCAGTCCGCCGTCCCCGTGGGCGTGGGCGGCATGTGCGCCGTGATCGGGCTCTCCGACGAAGACGTCGAGGCGTGCTGCTGCGAAGCGTCCGCGGTCGGTCCCGTCGAGGCGGTGAACTTCAATTCGCCCGGTCAGGTCGTGATCGCGGGCGAGAAGGCCGCGCTCGCCAAGGCCATTGAACTCGTGAAGGCGAAGGGCTGCCGGCGCGCGATCGAGCTCGCCGTCTCCGGCCCCTTCCATTCGAGCATGCTCAAGCCCGCCGCCGAGAAGCTCGCGGCGCGCCTCGCCGAAGTGGTAGTCCGCGCGCCCCGGATTCCCGTGATCGCGAACGTCGATGCGGCGCCCCACGGCGACCCCGAAGCGATCCGCCGCGCCCTCGCGCTCCAGGTCGCCTCGCCCGTGCAGTGGGTGAAGACCATCCGCGCGATGGCCGATCAGGGCGTCACCGACGTCGTCGAATGCGGTCCGGGGAAGGTCCTGCAGGGCCTCATCCGCCGCATCGCGCCCGAAATCCGCTGCACGGGGTTCTCCGACGAGGCGACGCTCGCCGCCGCCCTCGAGAAGATCCGTGCGGCCGAATGAGTGAACACGATTGAACGCCCTTCCAAACAGCAAGACAGCAACAGGTGAAGAGATGGAGAAGATGATTTTTGCGGCCGACGCCCTCGCCGGTCAGGTGTGCCTCGTCACGGGCGCTTCGCGCGGCATCGGCGCGGCGGTGATGGAGGCCTTCATGAAGGCGGGCGCCTACGTGGTCGGCACCGCCACCTCGGAGGCGGGCGCCGCGGCGATTTCCGAGCGCGCGGCCGCCCTCGGCGGCGCCGGGCGCGGCGTCGTCCTCAACGTCTGCGACGCGGCCGCCTCGCAGAAGCTCGTGGACGACGTCGTGGCGGAAAAGGGCCGCATCGACGTGCTCGTCAACAACGCGGGCATCACCAAGGACACGCTCGTGATGCGCATGAAGGACGAGGCCTGGGCCGACGTCATTGAAACCGACCTCACCGCCGCCTTCCGGCTCGCGCGCGCCTGCGTGCGTCCGATGATGCGCCAGCGCTCGGGCCGCATCATCTCGATGGGTTCGGTTGTGGGCGCCATGGGCAACGCCGGGCAGGTGAACTACGCCGCCGCCAAGGCGGGCCTGATGGGCATGACCAAGGCGCTCGCGCGCGAAATCGGCTCGCGCGGCATCACGGTCAACTGCGTCGCCCCGGGCTTCATCGACACGGACATGACGAAGGACCTGCCCGAAGCCCACCGCGAGGCGCTCGTGAAGCAGATCGCGCTCGGCCGCCTAGGCTGTACGGATGACGTCGCCAACGCCTGCCTCTACCTCGCCTCCCCCGCGGGCGCCTACGTTACGGGCGTCACGCTTCATGTGAACGGCGGAATGTTTATGGGTTAGTGATTGGCGCATGACGGCCGCCGGCCTCTGCTAAAATCAACCGCTAATCCTTTTTTCAACCCTGCATGCTCCTGAGCACGGGGTACCCTTTACGAGAGATCAACCCCCTTACGGAGTGAAGAACAAAATGGACGAAATCGAACAGAAGGTCAAGAAGATCATCGCTGAACAGCTCGGCATCAAGGAAGAGGACATCAAGAACGAGTCCTCCTTCATTGAAGACCTCGGCGCCGACAGCCTGACCACCGTTGAAATGTCGCTCGCCCTCGAGGACGCCTTCGGCATCGAAATCCCCGACACCGAGCAGGAGAACCTCCGCACGGTTCAGCAGGCCATCGACTTCGTGAAGGCCGCCGTCAACAAGTAATTCATGACGGCAGGGCCGGGGCGCCTCCGCAGAGGAGCGCCGGACCCGTGAGCGAAACAAAAGGGCGGGACTCGGAGACGAGTCCCGCTTTGCATGCGGAGGCCGCGGTCTCGCGGCTTTGCGCTAATCCAGAATTCCGAGGCCTTGCAAAGGGAAGCGCGCCTCGGTCGATGAACGGAGTGATTTTGAGATGATGAACCGCCGTGTTGTTGTGACCGGTCTCGGCATGATTTCCCCGCTCGGGGCCGACCTGAAGACGAGCTGGGCGAACGCCCTTGCGGGAAAGAGCGGCATCGGCCGCATCACCTCCTTTGACGCCTCGGAGTTCGGCTGCCAGATCGCCGGCGAGGTGAAGGACTTCGACGCGTCGAAGTACCTCGGCGTGAAGGAGATGCGGCGCTTCGACCGCTTCGTGCACTTCGGCGTCGCCGCCGGCCTGATGGCGCTCGAGGATTCGGGCCTTGAGGTCACGGAGGAGGAGGCGCCGATGGTGGGCGTCGCGATCGGCGCGGGCATCGGCGGCCTCGAGATGATCTGCGCGAACAACAACGCGATGGTCGAGCGCGGTCCGCGCCGCATCTCCCCCTTCATGATCCCCGGCTGCATCATCAACATGATCTCGGGCCAGCTCGCCATCATGAAGGGCCTCAAGGGCCCGAACATCGCCCACGTCACGGCCTGCTCGACGGGTCTGCATGCGATCGGCGAAGCGTCCTACATCGTCGCCCGCGGCGACGCGGACGTGATGATCGCGGGCGGTGCGGAATCCACCGTCTGCAAGCTCGGCATCGGCGCCTTCGACGCGATGCACGCGCTCTCGCGCCGCAACGACGCGCCCGAGAAGGCCTCGCGCCCCTTCGACCGCGACCGCGACGGCTTCGTGATGGGCGAGGGCGCCGGCGTCCTCGTCCTTGAGGAGCTCGAGCATGCGCGCGCCCGCGGCGCGAAGATCTACGCCGAGGTCGTGGGCTACGGCCTCTCGGGCGACGCGCACCACATCACGACGCCCGCGACCGACGGCCCCGTGCGCTGCATGCGCATGGCGCTCCGTCACGCCGGCATGAAGCCCGAGGACATCGACTACCTCAACGCCCACGGCACCTCCACGGCGGTGGGCGACGCCAACGAAGTGAAGGCGATCCGCGAAGTCTTCGGCGACCACGCCTCGAAGCTCGTCGTCAACTCCACGAAGTCGATGACGGGTCATCTGCTCGGCGGCGCTGGCGGCGTCGAGTCCGTCTTCTCGATCATGGCGGTCGCCGAACAGGTCTCGCCCCCGACCATCAACCTCGAAAACGTGGACGAAGCCTGCGCCGGGCTCGACTTCTGCTCCGAAGGCGCGCGCAGGATGGAAATCCGCGCCGCGATGAAGAACTCCTTCGGCTTCGGCGGCACGAATTCGACGGTGATCTACAAGCGCTGGACGGAATGACGCCTCTCCCGTGAGCTCCTCCGCGGAGGGGAGCTCACGCGGCGCAACGGATCGGGCGCGGCTCCCTCACGAGGTGGACCGCGCCCGAAATGTTTTGAAGGAGATCCACGCCGCGCGCGTGCGCCCGAGGGCAAATGCCCGCGCCCGCTCTCGGCTAAAATCATCGATTCCGGGGAAAATTCCGCTCATCCGCCCGGAAGGCCGCAGGACCTCCTTGAAAGCCGGTCCGGCCGTCTCCGCGCCCACCTCCATCCGCGCCGCGCACCGAATCTCCGCGCGGCGCTCCGACACTGCGGACGCCCCGCCGAACACTTACATCGACGATGCAGAACATCCGTAATTTTTCGATCATCGCCCACATTGACCACGGCAAGTCCACGCTTGCCGACCGACTGATCCAGCGCTGCGGAGGCCTCTCCGAGCGCGAAATGAGCGAGCAGGTGCTCGACAGCATGGACCTCGAGCGCGAACGCGGCATCACCATCAAGGCGCAGACCGCGGCGCTGCGCTACAAGGCGAAGGACGGCGAGGTCTATGAACTCAACCTCATCGACACCCCGGGGCACGTGGACTTCTCCTATGAGGTGAGCCGCTCGCTTTCGGCCTGCGAAGGCGCGCTTCTCGTCGTGGACGCGACGCAGGGCGTCGAGGCGCAGACGGTGGCGAACTGCTACACCGCGATCGACCTCGGCGTGACGGTGATCCCCGTCCTCAACAAGATGGACCTCGCGAGCGCCGATCCGACGGCCGCCGCTGAGGAAATCGAGGACGTGATCGGCATCGACGCGACGGACGCCATTCCCTGCTCGGCGAAGACCGGCATGGGCGTGGACGAGATCCTCGAGCGCGTCGTGCGCGACGTGCCGCCCCCGAAGGGCGACCCCGAGGCGCCCCTCCAGGCGCTCATCATCGACTCGTGGTTCGACAACTACGTGGGCGTCGTGATGCTCGTGCGCGTCGTGAACGGCGCGATCCGACCCAAGGACAAGATCCAACTGATGGCGACGGGCGCGACGCACCTCGTCGAGCAGGTCGGCGTCTTCACGCCGAAGAGCAAGACCCGCGAGTCGCTCTCCGCGGGCGAGGTGGGCTTCGTGATCGCCGGCATCAAGGAGCTCAAGCACGCCCGCGTGGGCGACACGGTGACGCTCGCCCAGCGCCCAGCCGAGGAGCCGCTCCCCGGCTTCAAAGCCGTGAAGCCCCAGGTGTTCGCGGGCCTCTTCCCCGTGGAGTCGAACCAGTACGACGCGCTGCGTGATGCTTTGACGAAGCTCCAGCTCAACGACGCGGCGCTGCGCTTCGAGCCCGAGAGCTCCCAGGCGCTCGGCTTCGGCTTCCGCGCGGGCTTCCTCGGGCTCCTCCACATGGACATCGTCCAGGAGCGCCTCGAGCGCGAATACAACATGGACCTCATCACGACCGCCCCGTCGGTGGTCTACGAGGTCCTGATGACCGACGGCGAAGTGATCCACGTCGAGAACCCCTCGAAGCTCCCGCCCGTGGACAAGATCGAGGAGATCCGCGAGCCCGTGGACACCGTGACGATCTTCGTGCCGAACGAATTCGTGGGCGCCGTGATGAAGCTCTGCCAGGAGAAGCGCGGCGTGCAGACGAACCTCGCCTACCACGGGCGCCAGGTGCACCTGACGTACGACCTGCCGCTCGCCGAGATCGTCCTCGACTTCTTCGACCGCATGAAGTCCCTCACCCGCGGCTACGCCTCGATGGACTATGAGTTCAAGGAGTACCGCGCGGCCGACGTCGTGCGCGTGGACGTGCTCATCAACGGCGACAAGGTCGATCCCCTCTCGGCGATCATGCACCGCTCGAACGCCGTCCCGCGCGGGCGCGAGCTCGTGCAACGCCTACGGAGCCTCATTCCGCGCCAGATGTACGAGGTCTCGATCCAGGCGGCGATCGGCGCGAACATCATCGCCCGCGAGAACGTCAAGGCGCTGCGCAAGAACGTGCTCGCGAAGTGCTACGGCGGCGACATCACCCGCAAACGCAAGCTCCTCGAGAAGCAGAAGGCCGGCAAGAAGCGCATGAAGCAGGTCGGCAGCGTCGAGATCCCGCAGGAGGCGTTCCTCGCCATCCTGCAGACGGAAGACAAGTAATCCCCGACCGCGGGACCGGACGACCTCCGGACCCGCGGACACCCACTCCGCAGAGAAGAACGACATGAACTTCGCTCTGATTCTTTTCCTCCTCACCGTCGTCACGGGCGTCTTCTGGGTGCTCGAGCGCGTGACGTTCCTCCCGGCCCGCAAGAAGAAGGCCGAGGCGGCCGCCTCGGCCTTCGAAGCCGCGAACCGCGAGGCCCTCGGGCGCGGCGAAGCGTCCGTCACGGACGAGTATCGGGCGCTGCGCGCGAAGATCCTCCGCCAGCCTTGGTGGCTCGAATACACCGCGGGGCTCTTTCCCGTGATCCTCGTGGTCTTCCTGCTGAGGAGCTTCCTCTTCGAGCCCTTCCGCATCCCGTCGGGCTCGATGCTCCCGACGCTGCACGTGGGCGACTTCATCCTCGTCAACAAGTACGACTACGGCGTGCGCCTTCCGGTGCTCAACACCAAGGTGATCGAGGTCGGGAGCCCGCAGCGCGGCGACGTCGTGGTCTTCCGCTACCCGATGGACGAGAACGTGGACTTCATCAAGCGCATCGTTGGCGTCCCGGGCGACCGCGTGGAGTATCGCGACAAGGTCCTCTACATCAACGGCGTCGAGCAGAAGCAGTCGCAGCCGCGCGACTTCATCGACGAGACCTCGATGGTGACGCTCGACGAGCGCGACGAGGACCTCTCGGGCGTCACGCACCTGATGGCGCTCGACCACCGGCGTCCGGGTTGGGTGCCGCTACAGGCCGTGATGAAGAAGGAGGAGGGCTGCAGCTACAACAACCGCGGCTTCGTCTGCACCGTCCCCGCGGGCAAGTACTTCGCCATGGGCGACAACCGCGACAACAGCGAGGACAGCCGCTACTGGGGGTTCGTGCCCGATGAGAACCTCGTGGGGCGCGCCGTCTTCATCTGGGCGAACTTCGGCGACATGAGCCGCATCGGCTCCTTCCGCTGACTCCGGAACGACGGAAGTTCATTCAGGACCCGAAACCATAAAAGCAGAAAACCAAAGAAAGAAAATGCTGCCCTTGTCTCAACTTGAGGAACGGATCGGCTACGAATTCACCGACAAGAAGCTGCTGCGGCGTGCCGTTACGCACCGTAGCTTCGCCGCGGAGCACAACGAGCGCCTGGAGTTTCTCGGCGACTCGGTCTTGAACTGCGTCATCGGCTATGCGCTCTTCCTGCGCGACAAACACTTCAACGAAGGCGAGCTTTCGCGCGTGCGCGCGAACCTCGTCTGCGAAGGGACGCTGCACGAGATCGCGCAGCGCATCTCCGTTTCGGACTTCCTCTACCTCGGCGAAGGCGAGATCAAGACGGGCGGCACGCACCGCCCCTCGATCCTCGCCGACGCGATGGAGGCGATCTTCGGCGCGGTCTTCAGAGAGGCGGGGTTCGAGACCGCGCAGGGCGTGATCCTGCGCCTCTACGAGCCCATCCTCACGGGGCTCACCCCCGAGAAGATGAGCAAGGATCCGAAGACGCGGCTCCAGGAGCTGCTCCAGGGCGAGCACCTTCCGCGCCCCGAATACAACATCCTCCACACGATGGGGGCGGCCCACGAGCGCTCGTTTGAGTGCGAGTGCCGCATCGACGCCCTGAAGATCGTGACGACCGGGAAGGCGACGAGCCGCCGCTCGGCCGAACAGACCGCGGCCGAGGCCGCCTTCGAAGCCGTCAAGGAGCGCCTTCAGAAATGACCAACACTGAAATGAAGCACGAGGCGGCCGCCGCCGAAGCCGAAGACCAGGCTGAACTCGAGTCCGCCGCGCAAGCCGCGGCCCTCGAGGAGGACCTCGCCGAAGATGCCGACCACGAAGAACCGGGTGAAGCCCCGCAGGACTTCGAGCGCATGCTCGCCGCGGCGGGCGCCGCCACGGCCTTCAAGGTCCCCGAAGGCTTCCGCTGCGGCTACGTCGCCGTGGTGGGGCGCCCGAACGTCGGGAAGTCCACGCTGATCAACGCGCTCGTGGGCGAAAAGGTCTCGATCACCTCGAAGAAGCCCCAGACCACGCGCAACCGCGTCCTCGGCGTCCTCACCGAAGAGGACGCCCAGTATGTGTTCGTGGACACCCCGGGCTTCCAGACCAAGGTGAAGTCGCAGCTCACGCGCCGCATGAACCGCTCGGTGCGCTCGACTCTGGGCGAGGTGGACGCGATCGTCCTCATGATCGAGTCGGGCGGCTGGCGCCCGGCGGACCTCGAGGTCCTCAACCTCATTCCGAAGGACGCGTCGAACGTGATCCTCGTCCTCTCGAAGACCGACCTCGAGAAGGACCGCAACGCGCTTCTGCCGCTGATGGCCGACTCGATGCGGCGCTTCCCCTTCGCCGCGATCGTGCCGGTTTCGGCTGAAAAGCACCGTCAGTTGAGCGACCTTCTGAACGAGATTAAGAAGCTCCTCCCGGAGAGCATTCCCTACTTCGATCCGGAGCTCTACACCGACCGTTCGCCGCGCTTCCTCGCCGCGGAGACGATCCGCGAGAAGGCCTTCCGGCTCCTCGGCGACGAACTTCCCTACGGCACGGCCGTGACGATCGACAAGTGGGTCGAGACCGAAGAAAACGGGAAGCGCTCGGCCGACATCATCGCCACCCTGATCGTGGACCGCGAGAGCCACAAGCCGATCGTGATCGGCGAAAAGGGCGCGAAGCTCCGTGAGATCTCGCGCTTGGCGCGCGCCGACATCGCCGAGCAGCTCGGTTGCCCCGTGCACCTCGAAGTCTGGGTGCGCGTGCGCCGCGGTTGGTCCGACGACGTGAAGGCGCTCAAGACTCTGGGCTACGACTGATCCGCCGGCAGGTCCGATGACCGAGGACGAGGCCTTTCGCCCCGCGGGCGGACGGGCGTTTCCCAAAGCCGCCGCCCGCAAGTCCGAACCCGCGGCGCTGCGGCCCGGCCGCTCCGTCGCGGGGGAGCTCCGCGCGGAGCGCGCGGCGCTCGCCATTCTCGATGAGATCGCGCGCGAGGCGGCCGATCCCGCGGCCGACCGCCCCCGGCGGCCGGCGGCCGAACCCGCCTTCATCCTCCATGCGCGTCCCTGGAGCGAAAGTTCGCTCGTCGCCGACGCGCTTACGCTTAGCCACGGGCGCGTCTTTCTGGTCGCCAAGGGCGCGAAGCGCCCGGGCTCGAACCTCCGGGGGCTCCTCACCCCCTTCAGTCCCCTGAAGCTCACCTGGACGGGCAGGAAGGAGGCGAAGATCCTCACTCGGGCCGAATGGATGGGGGTGCTGCCGCCCCTCTCGGGCGAGGCGCTGCTCTCGGGCTTCTACGTCAACGAACTCGTGCTGCGGCTCACCCGACGCGAGGACCCGCACCCCGGGCTCTTTGCGCTCTACGTGCGGGCGCTCGAAGAGCTTGCCGGCGCGCAGGCGATCGAGCGGCAGCGGGCGCTGAGGCGCTTCGAAGCGGGGCTTCTCCGGCTCTGCGGCTGGGAGGTGCGGGTGAGCGAGGGCGCAGGGGCGCCGCGCTACATGCTCCGCACTACCGGCGACCTCGCGGGCGTCGCGGAGGGGACGGCGACGCCCCCCGGCGTCAAGACCTGGCCGCGCGAAGAGGTCGAGGACGTGTTGGCCGGGCGCCTTGAGGGCCCGCAGGCCCTGCGCGCGGCGCGCGAAATCTACCGCGAGGCGATTGAACTGCGGCTCGAGCGGCCGCTCTCCACGCGGCGCGTGCTCGCCGACCTCAAACACCTCTAGATCGCGCGGACGTTTGCTTACAAAGCGTGCGGCGGGGCCGCAAAGGCTGCGTGCTATTCTCGGGCGGTTCCGCCGCCGCCCTGGAAGCTTCGGGCGCCGCGGCGCGTTTCCTTTTGAAGAGGTCCCGCTCAGAATGGTCCGCACTCAGCTTTCGGTCAATTTGAACAAGGTCGCGCTCGTGCGCAACGCGCGCGAAGGCAACGCTCCCGATCCGGTCCGGTTCGGTCGCATCGCGCTCGAAGCGGGCGCCCACGGGCTCACCGTGCACCCGCGCCCCGACGAGCGCCACATCCGCGCTTCGGACCTGCGGCCCTTGAAGGACCTCGTGGACGCCTTTCCCGGGTGCGAGCTCAACATCGAAGGGAACCCCTTCGAAAATCTGATGCCGCTCCTGCGCGAGATCCGCCCGCACCAGGCGACCTTCGTGCCGGACGCCGTCGGACAGAAGACCTCCGACCACGGGTTCGACTTCGGCGACCCCGCGGTGCGTGAAGCGCTCGCTCCGGTCGTCTCCGAGGCGAAGTCCCTCGGCATCCGCGTGAGTCTCTTCATGGATCCCGAACCCGACTTCGTCGAATGGGCGAAGGCGGTGGGCGCGGACCGCATTGAGCTCTACACCGAGGCCTACGCCGCGGCCTGGAACACCCCGATCGCCGACGCCGTGACGACGCCCTATGCGGACTGCGCGAAGCTCGCCGCTCAGGCGGGCCTCGGCGTCAACGCGGGCCACGACCTGTCGCTTGAAAACCTCCGGACGCTCCTCGAAGCCTGCGGCAACATCCTCGAAGTTTCGATCGGCCACGCCTTCACGACCGAGGCGCTCGAATACGGGTTCGCCGAAACCGTGCGCCGCTACAACGCCATTCTCGACGCCGTCGCCGGGGAGCAGAAGTAATGCTCACCCGCACGAAGCTCGCCCGCGCCGCCGCGCTCGGCCCCGTCGTCGTGGACGTGGCCGGCACGACCCTCACCACCCGCGAGGTCGAGCGCATCCTTCATCCGATGACGGGGGCGGTGATCCTCTTCACGCGCAACTACGAGAACGCCGGCCAGCTCCTCGCCCTCACGGGCGCGATCCACGCGCTTCGTCCCGGGATCCTCGTCTGCGTGGACCACGAGGGCGGACGCGTGCAGCGCTTCCGCGAGGGGTTCACGGAAATCCCGGCGATGTCGGAGTTCCGCCGCTTCGGCGACGATGCGCCGGAGCTTCTCTTCGCCGCGGGGTTCGTGCTCGCTTCGGAACTGCGCGCCTGCGGCGTGGACATGAGCTTCACGCCGGTCCTCGACCTCGACTACGGGCGCTCCGGCGTGATCGGAAGCCGCTCGTTGGGCGCTACGCCCGCCGAGGTCGCGCGCAATGCCCGCGGGTTGATCGCCGGCCTCACGGCCGCTGGCATGGCGAACTGCGGCAAGCACTTCCCCGGTCACGGCTGGGCTCAGGCCGACAGCCACGTCGCGATGCCCGAAGACGACCGCGAACGCGAGGCCGTCCTCGAAGACCTTTCGCTCTACCGCGCGCTCTCGGGCGAGCTCACCTCCGTGATGACCGCCCACGTCGCCTACCGGGGGTTTGGCGGCGCGACCGCCACCTACGCGCCGGAGCTCCTCACGTCGGTGCTCCGCGGGTCGCTCGGCTTCACCGGCCTCGTCTTCTCCGACGACCTCTCGATGAAGGGCGCCGGAACGAACGACGCCCCCGTCGAGCGCGCCGAGCGGGCGCTCGTCTCGGGCTGCGACATGGTGCTCCACTGCAACCACCCCGAAGAAGCCGACGACATCCTCGCGCTCCTCGACTGGAAGCGGCCCGCCGCCTTCGCCGAGCGCCTCGCGCGCCTGATGCCCGACGGCGGCGACCCGCTCACATTGGACGAGCTGCGCCGCACCGCGCTCTGGCAGTCCGCCCACGAGAAGCTCTCCGCGGCAGGACTGCTCACGAAGTAGGTACCCACTCGCATCTCCGCCGACGCCGCCCTCCCTGAGGCCGTCCGCATGCACCTGCGGGCCGTCTCGAGGAGGGCGGCGGCGTTTGAGTGCTGCCCATAGAGATGGTCAACCAATCTCTTGCGCTCAATAGCGGCACGGGAAGACGCATTGGTGCTGCACACTGACGGCATGGCACTGGCGCCGCCCGCCGTCACCTTTCTGCAGGGGCGGGGCTGCCCCGCCAACAGACGCAGCAGGCGCCCGCAAAGGCGCAAAAGGAGGACTGAGATGCGGCTGCCGGTCTTCATCGTGGAGCCGAAGGACAAAGAGGTTTGGCGCGTGATGTGCGCCCAGGGCGTCGGGAGCGCGCCCGATCAGCAGACTATGGAGGGCACGGGCGCGACGCTCTTTGAGGCGCTGCAGGCCATGCTCGGGACGCTCGGCGCCGGAAATGCGTCGTGGGCGCCGGCGGCACCCGCCCTCGAGCAGGCGGCGACGCCCACGGACGCCGCGCGGTGCGTGCTGGCGACGATCGATCCGGGTGTCAAAGGCGGCGCCCCGGCCTTCGTCTATCCCTGCGACCGCGCGGTGCTCCGCCCGGGCCGCGGGGTGCTTCTTGCCTGCGGCTCGCCCGCGCTTTCGGTGATCGGGCGCGACGACCGGAAGGCGGCGGCGGGCATGCGCCGCGTGATGGCGGACTGGTTTGCCGAAAAAGGACTCAAGCTCCCCGAACCCACGGCCCTCGGGCTGGCGGGCCCCGACCGGCTTCTCGTCGAGGTGCCCGCGGCCCCCGCACTCATCCGCGCGTACCGCCGTCCGTGGGGAGCGTACGAGCGATGGTTCCGACCTCCTCGAGGCTCGTGACGACGGCGAAGGCGCCCGCCGCGCGGAGCGCTGCGGCGGCGGCCTCCCGGTCGTGTGCGTAGCGCACAAACCCAACCGCGCGGATGTCGGCCGCACGGGCGCCGCGGATGCCGCTCACGCTGTCGTCCACGACGAGGGCCTCCTCCGGCGCCACCCCCATGCGGCGGCAGGCGAGAAGGTGAAGGTCCGGCGCGGGCTTGCCGCGCGCGACGTCTTCGGCCGAGAAGACCTGCGCCTCGCCCGTGAGCTCGAGGACGCCGAGGCGCCCGAGGGTGAGCGAGAGCCGTCGGTGGAGGCTGTTCGACGTTACGCACCAGCGGATGCCGTCGCGCCGCAGACCCTCAAGAAAACCGATCAATTCCGGGTCGGGCGAGAACGCCGCGCCGATCCGCTTGTAGGTGAGGCGGTCCTTGTGGGCGAGTGCGGCCGCGGCGTCGGCGACGCCGTGCTCGGCGAGCCACCCGCGCAGGAACGTGCGGTCGCAGCCCGTGAAGATCCGGAGCGCCTCATGGGGGGTGACGGGCGCGCCCGCGGCGGTGAAGGCGTCGGCGACCGCCGAGCAGGAGAGAAGCTCGGTGTCGGCGAGCACGCCGTCGCAGTCGAGCAGAAGAACCTTGACGCAGGGGGGGCGGCATGGCGGAAGTCGGAAACGTTTGCAGAATCGTCGGGCGTCGGGTGGACGCTCGCGGGTAGTATTGTAGGTAGAACCACCATTGACCCCGCAATGCGGGAGCGGACTGCAAGAAATGATCATCGAATCTCTGCTCGACACGGACCTCTACAAATTCACGATGCAGCAGTGCGTGCTGCACCAGTTCCCCGCAGCCGAGGTTCAGTACCGCTTCAAGTGCCGCACGCCCGGCATCGACCTGAGGCCCTTTGTGGACGAGATCAACGCCGAGATCGACCACCTCTGCAGCCTCTACTTCACCGAGCGCGAGCTCGAGTACTTGGGCGGCCTGCGGTTCATGAAGTCCGACTACATCGAGTTCCTGTCGCTCTTCCACCTGAAGCGCAAGTACATCACGGTGAAGCCCGACGAGACCCACCCCTGCGGGATCGACATCCACATCAAGGGGCCGTGGCTCCACACGATCCTCTTCGAGATTCCGGTCCTCGCGATCGTGAACGAGGTCTACTTCCGCCGCACCTATCCGGGGCTCTCCGAAGACGAAGGGTGGGCGCGGCTCCGTGAGAAGGTGCGGCTCCTCAACGAAGAGCCCGAGAGCGCGGGTCTCAGGCTCTCCGACTACGGCACTCGCCGGCGGTTCTCCCGCGACTGGCAGCGCAAGGTGATCGTGGAGCTCATGGCGCGTCTGGGCGACCGCTTCTCCGGCACCTCGAATGTGATGTTCGCGAAGGAACTCGGGCTCACCCCCTTGGGGACCATGGCCCACGAATACCTCCAGGCCTGCCAGGCCCTAGGGCCGCGTCTGCGCGACAGCCAGGTCTTCGGGTTCGAGCAGTGGGCGAAGGAGTACCGCGGCGACCTCGGGATCGCGCTCTCGGACGTCTACGGCATGAAGCCCTTCCTCGAGGACTTCGACATGTACTTCTGCAAGCTCTTCGACGGTGCGCGGCACGATTCGGGCGATCCCTTCGTCTGGGGCGAGCGCATGATCGAGCACTGGCGCGCGAACAAGTGCGATCCGCGCGCGAAGTGCCTCATCTTCTCCGACGGCCTCACGATTCCGCGCATCCTCGAGCTCTGGCGGCGCTTCCACGGGCGCGTCGGCCTCGGCTTCGGCATCGGCACGAACCTGATGAACGACCGCGGCCCGCAGGCCCTGAACGTCGTGATCAAGATGGTTAAGTGCAACGGGCAGCCCGTTGCGAAGATCTCCGACTCGCCCGAAAAGGGCATGTGCGAGGATGAGAGCTACGTGAAGTACCTCCGCCAGGTCTTCCGCCTCGACGAACCCGAGGGGCGCACGCACGCGGGCGCCTAGTCCGAAAGACCTAGCGGGTTCTTCCCGACGGACAAAAACGCATTCCGTTGGCCAGTCTCCCCCTTTTGTGGTGTAAGGTTGACGCCGGCTTAAGGCCCGCCTCAGGCTTCTCCCTTGAGGCGCGGCCCCGCCGACCACTTCCGCTTCGCTGCGGACCGCGCTCCCCCGGAGACGCGCGGCGACAAGAACCACAAAGATCAGGGAGCTCCTCCGTGACCATCCTCTCTCCCGCGCGCCTCATGGGCGCGCTCCTCGCGTTGGGCGCGCTGCCCGCGCACGCCGCAGGCCTTGACGGCAGCGCGCTCGGGCTCGCCTGGGCGGTGCCCTTTGCCGGCATCCTGCTCTCCATTGCGCTGATGCCGCTCTTTCTCGCGCACTTCTGGCACGAGAACTTCGGCAAGGTCGCGCTCTTCTGGGCGCTCTGCTGCGCGGTGCCGCTGTGCGTCGTGATCGACTTCCAGACGGGCATCGACGCGATCATCCACGTGCTCCTCGCCGACTACGTGCCCTTCATCATCTTCGTGGGCACGCTCTTCATCGTCGCGGGCGGCATTCACGTGAAGGGCTCCTTCGTCGGGCGCCCGATCGTCAACACGTGCTTCCTCGCGCTGGGCGCCGTGCTTGCGAACTTCATGGGCACGACGGGCGCGGCGATGCTCCTCGTCCGTCCGCTCATCTCCGCGAACGCCGGCAGAAAGCGCACGATCCAGACCTTCGTCTTCTTCATCTTCCTCGTCGCCAACGTGGGCGGCGCGCTTACGCCTCTGGGCGATCCGCCCCTCTTCCTCGGGTTCCTGAAGGGCGTGAGCTTCTTCTGGACGAGCATCCATGTCTTCGTGCCCTGGCTCTTCTGCTGCGCCATCCTTCTGGTGATCCACCACCTGATCGACTGCGCGATGTACAAGAAGGACCTCGCCGACGGCTTCAAGCCCGCCGATGCGACCTCGAAGTTCGCGCTCGAAGGCCTCGTCAACGTGCCGCTGCTCGCCTGCGTGATCGGCGCGGTGCTGCTGTCGGGCTTCTGGAAGTCCGGCGTCGAGGTTTCCATCCTCGGCGTGCACTTCTCGCTCGAATCCCTCTGCCGCGACGCGCTCTTCATCGTGATCGCCGTGCTCTCGCTCAAGCTCACCGCCAAGGCGACGCGCGAGGCGAACCACTTCTCGTGGGATCCGATCCTCGAGGTGGGCAAGCTCTTCTTCGGCATCTTCTGCTGCATCGTGCCGGTGCTCGAGATGCTGCGCGCGGGTCACGAAGGCGCCTTCGCGCCCCTGGTCGCGCTCGTCACGAACGCCGACGGGACCTTCAACAACACGGTCTTCTTCTGGCTCACGGGCACGCTCTCGGCGTTCCTCGACAACGCTCCGACCTACCTCGCCTTCTTCAACCTCGCGGGCGGCGATCCGCAGGTGCTGATGACGACGGACGCCCACACGCTCATGGCGATCTCGATGGGTTCGGTCTTCATGGGCGCGGTCACCTACATCGGCAACGCGCCGAACTTCATGACCGTCTCGATCTGCCAGGAGCGCGGCATCAAGATGCCGTCCTTCTTCGGCTACATGGCCTGGTCGGTGTGCATCCTCTTCCCGATCTTCTGGATCATGGACATGATCTTCCTCGCTTGATGAGCCTCACGCTCTGAAGAACGAGTGCGCGGGCGCCGGCCAAGGGAAAACCTCCCTCCGGCGCCCGCGCCGCGTCTAGACTCCGGGAAACAACCTTCCCGTCTCCTCCCGGCCATGCTGAAGAAGCTCTCCGCCCTCATTCTTCCGCTCCTCCTCCTTCTCCTCTGGTGGGGCGTCACCGCGGCGGGCGCCGTGCCGCCGCTCCTGCTGCCCGGCCCCGAAGCCGTCGCGCGCCGCTTCATGACGCTCCTCGCCTCGGGCGAACTCCTGCGGCACGCCGCCGTCTCGATGGCGCGCGTCTTCTCGGGGTTCCTGCTCTCAGCCGCGACGGCGCTCCTCCTCGCGCTTCTCTTCTGCCGGCACCCGAAGGTCGAGGGGGCCTTTTCGCTCACGCTCGAGGCGCTGCGCGTCGTGCCGCCCCTCTCGCTCGTGCCGCTTCTCATCCTCTGGCTCGGAATCGACGAGGCGCCGAAGCTCGCGATCGTGGTCTTGGCGAGCTTCTTTCCCGTCCACCTCTCGGCCCTCTCGGCGATGCGCTCCGTGCGCAGCGGCTACCTCGACCTCTCGCGCGTGTTGGGGCTCTCGGGCGCGCAGACCGTGCGGCACATCCTGCTCCCGGGTGCGGCGCCCGGAATCATCACGGGGCTGCGCCTTGGGTTCGGATACGCCTGGCGCGCGCTCGTGGGCGCGGAGCTGATCGCCGCCGCCTCGGGGCTCGGGTATCTGATCGAGGACGCCTCGAGCCTCGCGCGCACCGACGTCGTGATCGTCGGCATCCTCACGATCGCAGGCCTCGGAATCCTCTGCGACGCGCTCTTCCGGCGTGCCGCGCGCGTGCTCACGCCTTGGACGGCGCCCGAGGGGAGCCGACGGAGGAAACCCGCGGCGTCCGCCTCCTGCGCCCCGCAGTGCGCAGAGGAGCCGGCCCGAACGGAACCCCAAGCGGACCTTCGGAAGACCCTTCCCGGCATCGAGCTCGACCACCTCACCGTGGGCTACCCCGGAGGGGGCCGGCCGCCGGTGGAGGACCTCACGCTCACCATCGCCCCGGGGCGCATCACGGCGCTCCTCGGCCGTTCGGGTTGCGGGAAGACCACGCTCATGAAGGCGGTGGCGGGGCTTCTCCCCGTCCGCGACGGCGCCGTTCGCTTCACGGGCGAGGTGCGCCCGAAGACCGCGATGGTGTTTCAGGAGCCGACGCTCCTTCCCTGGAAGACCGTGCGCGGGAACGTCGCCGCGGCGCTGTTCGCCCAATTGGGCGACCGCGCGGCGCTCACGGACCCGCGGGTGGACGAGGCGCTCCGCCTCGTGGGCCTCGAGGGACGGGCCTCAAGCCTTCCCGGAGAGCTCTCGGGCGGGCAGCAGCAGCGCGTGGGCTTCGCCCGGGCCTTGGCAGCAGGTCCCGACGTGCTGCTGATGGACGAGCCCTTCGGGGCGCTCGACGCGCTCACGCGCAGGGAGCTCCAGGACGAGAGCACCGCGGTCTTCGCGCGACGCCGCATGACGGTCCTGATGATCACCCACGACGTGCGCGAGGCCGTGCGGATGGCCGACGCCGCGGTGATCCTGCGCGAAGGCGCGGCGCCCGAAGTTTTCCCCGTGGATCTTCCCCATCCGCGGCGGCTCTCCGACCCCGGCGTCGCCGCGCTCGAGGAGGGGATCCTCGACGTGCTCATGCGCCGCTAGGCCGCCTTTGGAGGCGCCTGCAAAGCTCATGCCTGCGAACCGCCGGCCTCCGGCCGAAAACTTAGAATTGCAACTAATTCTCAGCCGGCCGAAAGAGGACGCACGGCGCGTTTTCCTCCCTGGTCCGGTGCGGAAAAGTCTTTTCAGAGGAAACACAAAAATGAAGTTCAAGGCGCTTCTCGCCGCGCTCGCCATCACCGTGAGCACGGCGCTCTCCGCGGCCACCATGCCCGAGAGCATTTCGATCACCTACGTCAAGTCGCCCTTCAACCTGCAGAACATCGTCATGAAGGAGCGCGGGATGCTCGAGGAGGCCTTCAAGGCCGACGGCGTCAAGATCAACTGGCGCGTCATCAACTCGGGCGCCGTCCAGGGGCAGGCGATGGCTTCGGGCGACCTCGACTTCTCGGCCGTGATGAACACCGCGAGCGTGCTGATGGCCGCCGGTGCGGGCAACCCCATCGCGATCGCCACGGGCGTCGCGCACCCGCAGAAGATCTTCGCGATCATCGGCAAGCCCGGCACGAACTACTCGATCAAGGACCTCAAGGGCAAGAAGGTCGTCGGCCCCAAGGGCACGGTGCTCCATCAGCTCCTCGTCGCGGCGCTCCTGAAGGAGGGCATGAAGATCACCGACGTTGACTTCGTGAGCATGGATCCCGCCAAGGCCATGACCGCCGTCGTCTCGGGGAGCGCCGATGCGGGCCTCGTCGCCGCCGGCCTCATCATCAAGGCGAACGAAGCCGGTGCGAAGACCATCGCCACGTGCGAGGGCTACGTCGCTCCGAACCTCGTGATGGCCGTGCGCCGTGCGTTCGCCGAACAGTACCCCGAGGCCTACGCCAAGGTGGTGGCGACGAACCGCGCCGCGCTCGCCTGGATCAAGGCGAACAAGCCGCAGGCGCTCGAGATGGGCGCCAAGGAGCAGGGCATCAGCCTCGCCAACGCCGAGAAGCTCTATGACTGGTCGGGCTTCTACGACACACTCACCGAGGCCGACGTCAAGGGGCTCGAAGCCGATCAGCAGTTCCTGATCGACAACGGCATGATGGAGAAGAAGGTGGACGTGCGCGCGCTACTGCTGCCCTCGGCCACGAAGTGACCCGGCGCGCCCCTCTGGGCGCACTCGGTTCTTGAAGCGAAAACGGTCCGGAGCGATCCGGGCCGTTTTCCGTTTGCGGCGCGAATAAAAGAAGCCCCCGCGGCTCAAGAAGAGCGGCGGGGGCGCCGGGGCGAACGCATCAACCAGGCCTAGCTCAAATGTAAATACCTGAGCTGGCCTATTTTTTCTTGACAACCTCCCGTGTACTAAGTATACTTTTGTATACGGGAGGTTTCCATGCATCACTTCAACACGCCACGTCTCTGCCGCATCGACGAAGT
>ERZ833608.109-NODE-109-length-74303-cov-5.689204_pt1 | contig 74303 bp, 62 predicted proteins | sample MGYA00519694_ERZ833608 | MGnify/ENA primary metagenome ERZ833608 (study PRJEB31850, sample SAMEA3708742) | human gut metagenome | biome: human gut; feature: human-associated habitat; material: faeces | place: China | collected 2014 ... | reverse complement strand
CATCTTCAAGCTGGTCAGAATACCGTCACCAGTGCTTGCGTACTTGGAGAAGATGATATGACCGCTCTGCTCACCACCAATACGGCAACCGTTCTTTGCCATATACTCATAGACATATTTGTCGCCGACCTGTGTCTTTTCGTACTTCATGCCAATCTTGTCGCATGCTTTATAAAGTCCAAGATTCGACATGATAGTAGTAACGATGGTATCGTCTTTTAACTGACCATGTTCTTTCATATATTTGCCACACACATAAAGGATCAGATCCCCGTCAACAACATTTCCATTCTCATCAACTGCGATACATCTGTCGGCATCTCCGTCATAAGCAAACCCGATATTCAGATGTTTCTCTTTTACATACTCCTGCAGAACCTCAATATGTGTAGAACCACAGTTTGTATTAATATTCACACCATTTGGCTCATTGTTGATCACATAAGTTTTTGCTCCAAGTGCATCGAATACACTCTTTGCAACACTTGATGCACTACCATTCGCACAGTCAAGTCCGACTCTCATATCCTTGAAAGAACGTGTTGCGAGAGAGATCAGATGACCGATATAACGGTTTCTTCCTGCTGCATAGTCAACTGTACGGCCAATGTTCTCTTTTGTTGCCAGCGGGATTTCATCAATCTCTCCATCGATATAAGCCTCGATCTTTGCCTCAACCTCAGCCTCCATCTTATGACCTTCGCTGTTGATTACCTTGATGCCATTATCATAGTATGGATTGTGGCTCGCTGAAATCATAAGTCCACAGTCAAAATCTTCTGTTCTTACTACATATGAAACACTTGGTGTGGTTGTCACATGAAGAAGATAAGCGTCCGCGCCTGATGCTGTCAATCCTGCAGCAAGTGCATACTCAAACATGTAGCTGCTTCTTCTTGTGTCTTTTCCAATTACGATTCTAGCCTTGTGGTCCTGTCCAAAATACCATCCAAGATAACGTCCTACTTTAAATGCATGCTCTACTGTAAGAACTACATTCGCCTCACCACGGAAACCATCTGTTCCAAAATATTTTCCCATAATATAACTCTCCTTTCACTTACACAGTTGTATACATTTATCTTTTTTACAACTATTCAGCCCTCTGCCATTGCAGTTACTCTTTTATTTATAAAGTCCCTGCGGATATACACCTGCATCTGTGAGATTTTTAAATGCTTCCATCACTGCATCTTTATCTTCCTGATAAGTTACGCCAAACCAGGTATCCTTTGTCTCCAGGACATCCACGCTGGCGCTGCCGTTCTTGATCAGCTGATCTACCAGAATTGGAAGCAGATATTCTTTCTTAATATCATCCGGAGCCAGGCTGCTTAAGAATTCTACGAAACCCTTCTCAAGGATTTCCATAAAGTCCGGGGTCAGACCCCACATGTTCATGGAAACCAGATCCTTTACATCAAGTTTTCGTACGCTTCCATCTGCATTTCTTGCCTCAGCGCCATCAGCAGTCTTAAATATATCATGTGTTTCATCCACACCTGTAAGCTGTCCATTCTCAATGTTGCAGATTCCTCTTGTAACACTTCCGTTATCACTTAATGTGTTGCCAAGTCTGAAACCTGCCATGCAGATATGAATCCTGCCGTCTTTTGGCTGTTCCTGAATAAGGTAATCATGAACTTTTATATAGGCTTCCTTTCCATAGTAGTCATCTGCATTGATTACGATAAATGGCTCATCCAGTACTTTCTTTGCAGCAAGTACGGCCTGGCCGGTTCCCCATGGTTTCGTGCGGTCAGCTGGTTTGGTGAAGCCTTCCGGCAGATCATCAAGTTCCTGGAATACATATTCTACTTCTGTGATCTTCTCGATACGCTCACCGATCACTTTGCGGAATTCTTCTTCCAGATCCTTGCGGATGATAAATACTACTTTGTTAAATCCAGCTTCCAGTGCATCATGGATAGAATAGTCCATGATAATCTCTCCGCACGGTCCTACCGGCGCAAGCTGTTTGATTCCCTTTCCAAAACGACTTCCGATTCCTGCCGCCATAATTACAAGTGCTGTTTTCTGCATAAATATTTTCCTCCTGTTTACCTTCTCCCCAAAATCTATTCTTCATCCTGCAGGTTACTTAATTTAGCTGCCTGATCTGCCGCGATCAGACTGTCAATAATCTCATCCAGGTCACCATTTAAAATATTCTCAAGTCTGTGCAGTGTCAGTTTGATTCTATGATCGGTCACACGTCCCTGTGGGAAGTTATAAGTTCTGATCTTCTCGGAACGGTCACCTGTCCCGATCTGGCTTCTTCTTGCCTCAGCCTCAGCGTCATGCTGTTTCGCAAGTTCCATCTCATACAGACGGGAACGCAGGACTTTCAGCGCCTTATCCTTGTTCTTAAGCTGTGACTTCTCATCCTGACAGGAGATAACGATTCCTGTCGGAATATGAGTCAGACGTACCGCAGAGTCTGTAGTATTGACACACTGCCCACCATTTCCTGATGCACGCATTACATCAATACGTATATCTTTTTCATCAATCTTTATATCAACTTCTTCTGCTTCAGGCATAACAGCAACTGATGCTGTCGATGTATGGATACGTCCGCCTGATTCAGTCTCAGGAACTCTCTGCACTCTGTGAACACCACTCTCATATTTCATAACAGAATATGCACCCTGTCCTTTAACCATGAATTCTACTTCCTTCATGCCGCCAATTCCTGTTTCATCAGCATTGACTACTTCAATTTTCCAACCTCTCGACTCAACATAATGTGTATACATTCTGAAAAGTTCAGCTGCAAACAATGCTGCTTCGTCTCCGCCCGCACCGGCACGGATTTCAACAATAATATCTTTATCATCGTTAGGATCTTTAGGAAGAAGTAATATCTTTAATTCATTTTCAAGTTCTTCAACTCGTTTTTTTGATTCATTGAGTTCTTCTTTTGCAAGTTCAAGAAGTTCCTCATCGCTCTCTTCGCTAAGCATTGCAAGACTGTCTTCAATATTTTTCTTACAATCCTTGTATTCAGTAAATGCAGTAACAATCGGAAGGATATTATTCTGCTCTTTCATAAGCTTTCTGAATCTGTCCTGATCATTAACAACATCAGGATTGCTTAATTCAGCTGTAATATCTTCATATCTGTTTACTATATCTTCAAGTTTATCAAACATTTCCATATATTATCTCTCCATTTCTATATTACATCCGTTTTCCACACACAACACGGTCAAGTCCGGACAAATCTTTAATAACCGTCACTTCAGCAAACCCATTTTTGTGCATAATTTCGCTTACTGCCACCGCCTGTGAGCATCCAATCTCATACATGAGCCATCCACCACGTTTAAGATATCCGGCAGCCTGTTCAGTAATATTTCTGTAAAATTTCAAACCATCTTTATCGCCGTCCAATGCCATCATTGGGTCAAAAAGACGCACTTCATCTGATAATGTCTCAATCTCATCAGTCTCAATATAAGGTGGATTTGATACTATCATATCAAATGTCTCATCATCACTTACATTTTCAAACAAATCACTGTAAATAAATTCTATATCAGCATTATTTAATGATGCATTCTGTTTTGCCACCGAAAGTGCCTTTTCCGAATAATCAACAGCTACAGCCCTGTCTGCCATACCTGACAGGAATATGCTTATTATAATGCATCCTGAACCTGTGCACATATCAAGCACATGTGCATTATTGACACCTTTAAGCCTTTTTAATGATTCTTCAACAAGAATTTCTGTATCTGGTCTGGGAACAAGCACATTTTTATTTACAATAAATTCGTGTCCATAAAAATATGCCTTTCCCAATATATGCTGGAGCGGCTCATGGCTGCATCTTCTTTGAACCATGTTCTCAAATTTTTCATGAACTTCGTTACTTATATCATCAGTCATATGCATAAGATAATCCGTTGTGCTCATGCCAGAAGCTTCCATAAACATCTGTTTGCTGTCATAAAGTGAATTTTCAATATTATTAAGATTTAACCTGACAGCTGCACTGTCTATTGCTTCTTTGTTGGTCATTCTGAATCTCTTTTCTTAAATATCGGAACATCATCAGCATTTTCTATTTCTTCGCCACTTTCCTGAGGCTCTTCAATCTCTATTCCACCAAGTTCATCTTCTTCTGTATCCTGCACATCTTCATCAGGCAGGCTGTCTTCTGTCTGTGTATCATCCTCAATCTGCTCGCCGTCTTCTGATTCTATATCGTCTTCTAACTCTATACCATCTTCTGATTCATTAATGCCTGCATCAGACACATTTACAGATGACACCTCGTATGGAATTTCAGGTTCCTCTATTTTAATTCCTTCATCAGATGATACCTGTGCTGCTGTCTTTGCTACAGCTTCTGTCTGCTCTGACGGCTTAATCTTTCTTGTTTCTGAGTCTGCTGAAGTTGCATTAAGTTCAACCTGTTCTTTAATTTTATTATATCCTCTTGCTGCTGCTTCATCAGCAAGAGCCTGTTCAGATGCCTTTACAGCTTCATTTCTTGCTTCTTCGCCCTCTAAATCTGCATAATATTCATCAAGAAATGCTCTCCAGTCAAAGACAGCTTCAACCGCTGCAATTGCAACTTCTGCCATATCACGGTCAGGCTCTCTTGTTGTAAGTTTCTGCATCCATAAACCCGGCTTGCTTATTACATTAATGAATGCATTATCACTTCTTCCTGCCCATCTTAATACCTCATAAGATACACCTGCAATCACAGGAATAAGAAGAAGTCGTATAACAAGCTGTAATATCGTATTATCTACACGGATGAAAATAAAAAATATAATACTTATAAACATTACAAGAAACATAAAACTTGTTCCGCATCTTTTATGCAGTCTTGAACTGTTCATAACATTATCAACAGTAAGCGGAGCACCATGCTCTATACAGTTAATGCATTTGTGTTCTGCCCCATGATACATAAATGTTCTTTTTATATCATTCATATGCGAAATTGCAACAAGATACAAAAGAAAAATAACCACTCTCACAATACCTTCCAAAAAGTTAAGCAGGAACTGTGATGTAACAACTCCGGCAAGAAGCCTTGATACAAAATAAGGAACAACCATAAAAAGACCTACTGCCAATGCTACAGATATAATAATTGTAACTGCCATAAGCACCGATTCAAGTTTATCTTTAAAAATGGCTTTTCCTATTTCATCAGCCTTTGTCTTTTTCTGTTCTGCCGGATCATCATAAAATGATGCTGAATATGTAATTGTAGAAACTCCTGTTACAAGTGAATCAACAAAGTTAAATACACCCCTGATAACAGGAAAATTAAGCCATTTGTATTTTTCAGTTAAAAGTCTGCTCTCTCTTACAGAAAGCTCAATTTCATTGTCAGGCTTTCTCACTGCTATTGCGTATTTATCTTTATTACGCATCATTATTCCTTCAATAACAGCCTGGCCACCAATACCGGAAGTCTTCATATATTCTCTCCATAACAAAAAAGGCTGAGGCATACAGCCTCAACCTTTGTAAATAGCTAAAATTAATTGTTCTGTACGCCGTATTTCTTGTTGAACTTATCAATACGTCCACGTGCTGAAGTTGCCTTCTGCTGTCCTGTATAAAAAGGATGGCACTTTGAACAAATTTCAACATGGATTTCTTCCTTTGTTGAACCTGTAACAAATTCATTTCCACAGTTGCAGACAACCTTTGCCTGATAATATGCTGGATGGATTCCTTCTCTCATGATTTTCACCTCTTTATATAATCTTTATTATAATTGCAAGACTTAAACTCACAAAGTGTTTCTTTGTCTTTGATAAGCAGCTTTGATATTGTAACATACCGGTTATACCAATGCAAGTGTTTTTTCAAAATTATAACAATATTTTAAAACTTTTTTGTATTTTTACAGTATATATCAGATATATCTGTTCTTGCACACTGTCTCAACAAGCTCTTTATTATTTTTTGTCTTTACAAACAATTCAAGAATTCTTTCTGCCGCATCATCGTTTTTAAGCGAATTAAGTGCCTTTCTCATTATATCAACTGCCTGAAGTTCCTGAGGGGCTAAAAGAAGGTCTTCTCTTCTGGTTCCTGATTTTGCAATATCAATTGCAGGAAATACTCTCTTTTCAGAAAGCTTTCTGTCAAGTACAAGTTCCATATTACCTGTTCCTTTGAATTCCTCAAATACAACATCATCCATCTTGCTTCCTGTCTCAACAAGTGCAGTTGCAAGTATTGTAAGGCTTCCTCCTTCACGCATATTTCTTGCAGCACCAAAAAATCTTTTTGGCATATGCAGTGCCGCAGGGTCAAGACCACCGGATAATGTACGTCCGCTTGCCTGGACAGTGAGATTATAAGCTCTTGCAAGTCTTGTGATACTGTCAAGAAGAATTATAACATCTTTCTTATGTTCAACAAGTCTTTTTGCACGCTCTATAACCATCTCAGATACTCTTTTATGTCTCTCCGGAAGTTCGTCAAATGTTGAATAAATAACCTCAACATTATCACCTACTATTGATTCCTTTATATCAGTTACTTCCTCAGGACGTTCATCAATAAGAAGTATTATAAGATGCATCTCAGGATTATTTTTTGTTATGGCATTGGCTATCTGCTTTAAAAGAGTTGTCTTACCTGATTTTGGCTGTGAAACAATCATTCCACGCTGGCCTTTACCGATTGGAGAAATTAAATCTACCATTCTCATTGCAACTGTATTGCTGTTTTTTTCAAGATGAATTCTCTCATTTGGAAATATAGGTGTAAGACTTTCAAATGAAGGTCTTTTTGCCGCTTTTGCAGGCTCCTCATCATTGACTGATTCAAGATAAACAAGTGCAGAGAACTTTTCCCCCTGTGTCTTTGCTTTTTTAGGTCCTCTTATGATATCACCTGTTTTTAAATTAAACCTTCTTATCTGTGATGGTGACACATACACATCATTGTCTCCCGGAAGGAAATTCTCACATCTTATAAATCCATATCCCTCCTGCATAACTTCAAGAATACCATCTGCCATCTCCTGTTTTTCAGGTCTGTCCTGAACATTATCATTATTTACGTTCTGTCTGTTTCTTGGAACATATCCGTCATTATGATTTATATTAGCATGCTCATGTTCGTTTTTTACAGGCTGCACGTTTTTTATTGGCTGTTCCGATTCTGCCTTAACTGTTTTTTCCTGTTCGTCCTTAGCTGCCTTTTCTTCCTCATCTGCCTTGATAATCGCCTCAATAAGGTCCGCTTTTCTCATTACAGTAATATTTTTAATATGTTTGTCCTTTGCAAACTCTCGTAAAACAGTAAGTGGCAATGTCTGTAATTTTTCTCTCATAAATTATTCACTCCTATTTTTTTAATTAATGTTCTGGAATTATACCGCAGATAACAAATGTATATAAATCGCGGATAAGAATCTTGATTCATCCAAGAATTTAGAATTAACATATATTTATTATACACTATTTTAAAATTATTTCAAACATTTTGTTATAATTTCAATCCTTGCCGCTAACGCTGTAATGTGTTATTATTAGTTAAATATGTTTTTTTGAAAGGATGGACTCGACCATGACAAATGCAGAAAAAGCACTTGCTTTACATGAAAAATGGAATGGAAAGTTTGAAACCACTCCAAAGATGGATATTTCAACAAGAGAGGATCTCGCTCTCGCATATACACCCGGCGTTGCTGAACCTTGCAAGGTTATTGCAAAAGACAAGGAAGCCGCATACAAGTATACTATAAAAGCCAACACTATCGCTGTAGTTTCTGACGGAAGTGCCGTTCTCGGACTTGGAAATATCGGTGCACATGCAGCTATGCCTGTTATGGAAGGCAAGGCTGTTCTTTTTAAGTCTTTTGGTGGCGTCAATGCTGTTCCTATCTGTCTTGACACACAGGACACAGAAGAAATCATCAAAACTGTAGTAAACATTGCTCCTGCATTTGGCGGTATTAACCTTGAAGATATTTCTGCACCAAGATGCTTTGAAATTGAAGAAAGATTAAAGGAACTCCTCGACATTCCTGTTTTCCATGACGACCAGCATGGAACAGCTATTGTAGTGCTTGCAGGTATTATCAATGGTTTAAAGGTTACAGGAAAAACCAAAGAAGAATGTCGTGTTGTTGTAAATGGTGCAGGTTCTGCCGGCATTGCCATAACAAAGCTCCTTCTTACATATGGTTTTAAAAATGTTACAATGTGTGATAAATCAGGCATTCTTGCAAAAGACAGCGAAGGACTTAACTGGATGCAGGAATCTATGATGAATGTTACTAATCTTGAACAAAAACACGGTTCACTTGCTGATGCACTTAAAGGTGCTGATATCTTTGTAGGTGTTTCTGCACCTAACATCGTTACAGCAGAAATGGTTTCATCAATGAACAAAGACGCCATTCTTTTTGCAATGGCTAACCCGGTTCCTGAAATCATGCCAGATGTTGCAAAAGCAGCAGGTGCAAAGGTCGTCGGTACAGGTCGTTCTGATTTCCCTAACCAGGTAAATAATGTTATTGCTTTCCCTGGCATATTCAAGGGTGCCCTTGAAGGACGTGCAACACAGATTACAGAAGAAATGAAACTTGCTGCAGCTCTTGCCATCGCAAATCTTGTTCCTGATGATGAACTCAGTGACACAAATATTCTTCCGGAAGCTTTCGACCCACGCGTTGCTGACGTTGTAAGCCAGGCTATAAAGGCTCTTATTAAATAATTATGCTTCCACATTTCTACTCGGTAAATGAATATTTAAAAGGCACTTATGGTGTCAAAATGTATAAACTGGCCCTGAACGGTGGGATGAATTGTCCCAACCGTGACGGGCTTATTGACACAAGGGGATGTATTTTTTGCAGTGCCGGAGGTTCCGGTGATTTTGCATGCACTAATGTTGACGATGCAAAAAAACTTATATCAAATAAATATACAGGAAATAATTTTATTGCATACTTCCAGTCCTATACCAATACATATGCAGATGTCAGCTATTTAAGAAATTTATTTATGCCAGTTATTAATAATCCTGATGTTAAGATACTGTCAATCGCAACAAGACCCGATTGCCTTGACGACAGTGTTATAACTCTGCTTGACGACCTCAATAAAATTAAACCTGTATGGATTGAACTCGGATTACAGACCATCCACAAAAAAACTTCTGATTATATAAGGCGTGGCTATGAACTTGACATTTTTACAGATGCCGTTAAACGCCTTAACAATTCAGATATAAAAGTAATTGTCCACATGATACTTGGTCTTCCGGGCGAAAGTGATGAAATGATGCTTGATACCGCACGTTTTATCGCAAACAGCGGTGCCTGGGGAATAAAACTGCAGCTGCTTCATGTCCTTAAAGGAACTGATCTGGCTGATGATTATAACAATCACCTGTTTGAAACTATGACTATGGACAATTATATCAGGCTTATCGGAAGAATCATTGAACTCCTGCCACCCGATATGGTTATACACCGTCTTACAGGAGACGGTCCAAAAAAAATTCTCATTGCACCTTTATGGAGTGCAGATAAAAAGCGTGTCCATAACAGTTTGATGCAATATTTTACAAACAACAATATTATTCAAGGACGGAACTACGAATGAGTACGGATGCAACAACCCTCTATAAACTGATGGTTTTATATATGTTAGATAAAGTTAATTTTCCTCTGTCCAACAGCCAGATTGCTGATTTTATGTTAGACAGACAATATACCAATTATTTTACGCTTCAGGAAGTATTAAGTTCGCTTGCAAGCGACGGTTTTGTGCAGATTCTCACATACAGAAGCAGCACGCAATATAAGCTTACTAAAGAAGGAATTGATACAATTTCTTTTTTCTATAATAAAATTTCTCAAGCTATACGTGATGATATTGACAAATATCTCAAAGATAATAAATATGATTTAAAATGTGAAGTGGGAACAACTTCTGATTATTATAAATCGACAAACGGTGATTTTATTGTTCACTGCCAGGTAAAAGAAGGCAACACTAATCTTATAGAATTAAATGTTGCCGTTCCTCTCGAATCACAGGCTGACGCAATGTGTGCCAGATGGCGTGACGCCAGCCAGGATATATATGATTTTGTAATGAATAAACTTATGTAATTATATAAATTGTTCTATAACTTCCCATAATTCAGGGATTCCCTGTTTTGTCTGTGATGAAACAGGGATAAGAATATCATCAGCAGAAAGACCCAGCCCTGTCCTTACAGCTTTAATCTGTTTGGCATGCTGGCTTCTTTTTATTTTATCAAGTTTTGTTGCAACTATGACAGGATGATATCCATTAGAAACTATCCAGTCATACATCATCTTATCATTTGCAGATGGGTCATGTCTTATATCAATAAGAAGAAAGACCTGTTTTAACTGACTTGATTTCTTCAGATATTTCTCTACCATCTTGCCCCATTTTTCCTTTACGGACTGGCTTACATTAGCATATCCGTAACCCGGCAAATCAACAAGGAGCATTGCATCATTAATATTATAATAGTTAATTGTCTGTGTCTTTCCAGGCTGTGATGATGTCCTTGCATATGACTTTCTGTTCATCAGGGCATTTATAAGTGATGATTTACCTACATTAGATTTGCCTGCAAACGCAACTTCCGGTAAGTCTGTTTCCGGCACCTGACTTGTAACACCAATTACAATATCAAGATTTACTTTTTTAATAACCATAGTTTTCTCCTATTTTACAATGGCAAGTTTAAGGACTTCTTTCATATCGCTTACGTATACAATCTCAAGTCCCTGTACAATTTCTTCTTCAAGCTCTTCTACATCAGATTTATTTTCCAACGGCACTAACACTCTCTTTAATCCGGCTGTCTTTGCTGCAAGCAGTTTTTCTTTAAGACCGCCTATAGGCATTACTCTGCCTCTTAATGTAACTTCTCCTGTCATTGCTGTTGAGGCATCTACAGGCTTTTCTGTAACTGCGGAATAAATGGCTGTCGCCATTGTTATTCCGGCTGATGGTCCATCTTTGGGAACTGCACCTTCAGGTATATGTATATGTATTGCATTCTCTTCAAAAATCTGGTTTTTTCTTACAACAGAGCGGACATATGAGAGTGCTATCTGTGCAGATTCCCGCATTACATCTCCCATATTTCCTGTAAGAATAAGTTCAGGCTTACCACCAAGAACATTTACTTCTATTTCAAGAGTATCACCGCCAGCTGCTGTCCATGCAAGTCCACGTACAATGCCAACCTCATTTTTTCTTGATGCCTTTTCCTTAATGAACTTAACTTTTCCGAGATATTCACTGAGATTTTTATCTGTAATGACTATCTGCTTTTCAATATTTACGCCACCAACCGTGTAATTCTTTCTTACAACTTTTCTAAGAACAGCAGCTATCATTCTCTCAAGCTCTCTTACACCGGCCTCCATTGTATAGCCATCTATTATTTTTGCAAGTGCCTTATCGGTAAATCTGACTGACTTCTTTGTAAGTCCATTCTTTTTTAACTGTTTTGCCACAAGATGCTCTTTTGCAATATGCAGTTTTTCATTTTTTGTATAACTGCTTACTTCTATAATTTCCATGCGGTCAAGAAGAGGTCTTGACACCTCTGACAAATCATTCGCTGTAGCAATAAAAAGAATCTCCGACAAATCTACAGGCATATCAATATAATGATCAACAAAATGCGAATTCTGCTCTCCATCAAGTACTTCAAGAAGTGCCGATGATGTATCAGAACGATAGTCATTACTTACTTTATCTATCTCATCAAGAAGCATGAGCGGATTTTTAACTTTTGCTTTTCTAAGACCGTCAATGATTCTACCAGGCATTGCACCGACGTATGTTCTTCTGTGTCCACGGATTTCTGCTTCATCTTTTACACCACCAAGACATATACGTACATATTCTTTATTAAGTGACTGTGCAACCGAACGTGCAATACTTGTCTTTCCTGTTCCCGGAGGTCCTACAAGACAGATTATCGGTGCATCAGCATTATGTGATACTTTTCTCACTGCAAGCGTCTCAAGTATTCTCTCTTTAACTTTTTTCATTCCATAATGATTTTCATCAAGAATTTTTGCCGCATTTTCTATATCATCGCTGTCCTGAGAACTGTTTTCCCATGGAAGTGAAAGAAGCGTTTCTATATAGCTGCGTTCAACATTTGCTTCTGACGAACCCTGTGAAAGCACTTTATAACGCCGTATTTCTTTTTCAATCTGCTCTTTTATTTCATCAGCTGCATTAAGACTCTCAAGTTTTTCCATATACTCATCTATTTCAGATGAGCCATCTGTGCCGTCAAGCTCCTCGTTGATATATTTGAGCTGTTCTCTAAGATAATATTCTTTCTGGTTTTTCTCTACTTTTTCTTTTATGCCATCTTCGAGTTCTTTTTTTATGTCAAAAATATTGATATCCTCAATAAACATCCTTGCAAGTTGTTCATAAATTTCATTAACATCACTCATCTCAAGGAACTTCTGTTTTACAGTATAATCAACCGGATAATCCGCAAGAATTTTTTTGACTTTTTCCTGAAGATTTTTGGCAATAAGCCATTCTTTTAAAATATCTTTGCTGAATCTCTGGTTAACTGCTGCATATCTGCATATAAGCTCATTAAGTGATCTTATCATAGCTATTTGTGTCAGATTATCAGGTGCTAAAAACCAGTCTCTGTCAGTAACTATATCAGATATAAGCATTCCATCAGATTCACTAACTGTATTAACCATTCCTTTATACTTACCTGCCACAAGAACTCTTACAATGCCCTTTGGAAGTTTTATCAGCTCTTTAACCTTAGCAACAGTTCCTACAGAATATAAATCATCCTGCACAGGATTTGCAGTATCTATATCTTTCTGTGTGAGAAGAAAGATTGTTTCATTCGTCTGCATGGCTTTTTCTACAGCATGAATTGATTTTTTCCTGTTTATATCAAAATGTATGACCATGTCCGGTAACACGGTCATACCTCTTAATGCAATTGTTGGTAATACCATCTTTTTCATAATCCAACAACTCTCCATATTATTGTGCTTTATTTACCTGCTCAGTTCTATATTCGATAACAGGCTTTCCTGTTCCATCTACAGCTTCCTTTGTAATAATACATTTTGAAATTGTATCATCAGAAGGGATTTCAAACATAACTTCATTCATAACAGATTCAAGTATTGAGCGTAGTCCTCTTGCTCCTGTCTTTCTCTCAAAACTCTTCTTTGCCACTTCACGCACTGCATCTTCAGTAAATTCAAGTTCTACTTCATCAAGCGAGAACAATGCCTGATACTGCCTGATAATAGCATTCTTTGGCTCACGAAGAATTCTTACAAGTGCCTCCTCATCAAGCGAATCAAGTGCAACAACAACCGGTACACGGCCTACAAACTCAGGTATAAGACCAAACTTAATTAAATCCTGAGGGAGAACTTTATGAAACATCTCTCCTACATCCGCATCTGTCTTCTCTTTTATCTCTGCATTGAATCCGATTGAACTCTTGTCCATTCTTGATTCAATAATTTTTTCAAGTCCGTCAAATGCACCACCACAGATAAACAATATATTTGTAGTATCTATAGGAATAAGCTCCTGCTGAGGATGCTTTCTTCCCCCCTGAGGCGGAACTGAAGCAACTGTACCCTCAAGAATCTTTAAGAGTGCCTGCTGTACACCTTCACCCGAAACATCTCTTGTTATTGAAACATTTTCAGACTTTTTAGTTATTTTATCTATTTCATCTATATAAATAATACCATATTGGGCCTTATCTATATCATAATCAGCCGCCTGTATTATTTTCAAAAGAATATTCTCAACATCTTCACCTACGTAACCAGCTTCTGTAAGTGTTGTTGCATCTGCAATTGCAAATGGAACATTGAGAAGCCTTGCAAGATTCTGTGCAAGAAAAGTTTTACCTGAACCTGTAGGTCCAAGCATAAGAATATTACTCTTCTGAAGTTCAACATCCAGATCTTTTCCTGACAAAATACGTTTGTAGTGGTTATAAACTGCAACTGAAAGAACTTTTTTTGCATCATCCTGTCCAATTACATAATCATCAAGAAATTCTTTAATTTCCTTAGGTTTTAAAAGATTTATATCAAGACCGGCATCTGATTCGTCCATCTTATCATCATCAAGAAATTCTTCATCAAGAATCTCGCTGCATATGCCAACACATTCATCGCATATATATGCTCCGTTTGGACCTGCAATAAGTTTTTTAACCTGATTCTGCGTTTTATTACAAAATGAACATCTAAGCTTATCGTCTACATTTTTGCCTGCCATAACTCCTCCTTAAACAACAAAGGACTGCCACATAAGTGACAGCCCTTCGCACATATTATCTCTTTTCAACTATACTGTCAATAAGTCCATATGCAAGTGCTTCCTGTGCTGTCATATAATTATCACGTTCCGTATCTCTTGCAATCTCTTCGACAGACTTGCCCGTGTTAGCAGCAAGAATCTCATTTAATTTGTTTCTTGTCTTTAAAATATTCTCTGCCACAATACGAATCTCAGTTTCCTGACCTCTTGCACCGCCGGATGGCTGGTGAATCATAATTTCCGCATTAGGAAGAGCCATTCTCTTGCCTTTAGCACCGCCGGAAAGAAGAAATGCACCCATACTTGCTGCCATACCCATACAAATGGTTGAAACATCGCATTTGATGTACTGCATTGTATCATAAATAGCAAAACCTGCTGATACTGAACCACCAGGGCTGTTAATATACAAATGAATATCTTTGCTTGGATCTTCTGCTTCAAGGAATAACATCTGTGCAACAATTATATTTGCTGAAACATCTGTAACTTCTTCTCCAAGAAAAATGATTCTGTCCTTTAAAAGTCGTGAATAAATATCATATGATCTTTCACCACGGCTGTTCTGCTCTATGACGTAAGGTACTAAACTCATAATTTTCCTCCATTTCTTTGTGCATTATGCCAATAAAAATCAATTCAGTTTATTACTTTTCAACTGCTGAAGAAACGATTAATTCAACTGCCTTCTGGATAGCAATATCATCTTTCATCTGCTTAGCTTCTGCATCCTGCATAAACTCTTTAATCTTTTCAATTTCCATCTTGTACATATCAGCCATCTTCTGAAGTTCTGCTTCAAATTCTTCTTCTGATACTTCAATATTCTCTGCCTTAGCAACAGCTTCAAGAACAAGGCTGTTCTTAATTCTCTTAACTGCTTCAGGTTTCATCTCTTCCATAATCTTATCTGCTGTCATTCCTGTATACTGGAAATACTGCTCAACAGAAAGACCCTGCTGCTGAAGTCTCATAGCAAAATCTTCAAGCATTCTGTTTACCTGTGTATCAATCATAGCCTGTGGAATATCCATCTTAGCTGCTTCAACTACTTTTTCAATAGCTTCTGATTCTTTCTTAGCCTTAGCTTCTGATTCTTTGCGTTCTGCAATCTTCTTCTTTAAATCATCCTTGTATTCAGCAAGTGTATCGAAATCTGATACATCCTGAGCGAAATCGTCATCAAGTTCAGGAAGCTGCTTTTCTTTAATTTCCTTTACAGTAACCTTGAATGTAGCTGGCTTACCCTTTAAGTTCTCAGCATGATAATCCTCTGGGAATGTAACATTAAGTTCTTTTTCTTCACCAATATTCATTCCAATCATCTGCTCTTCAAATGTATCGATGAATGAATGTGAACCGATTGTAAGAGGATAATTCTCACCCTTACCACCTTCAAAAGCTTCTCCATCAATAAATCCTTCAAAATCAATAACAGTCATATCACCATCTTTAACAGCTCTGTCTTCAACACTTACTGTTCTTGAGTTCTGATCCTGAACCTTCTTTAATTCTTCTTCAACATCAGCATCTGTAACTTCTGCATCAGCCTTAGTTACTTCAACACCCTTGTACTCGCCAAGTTCTACTTCTGGTCTTACTGCCACTTCTGCTGCAAAGATAAATGGCTTTCCAGCTTCAAGCTGCTCAATGCTTACCTTTGGCTGTGAAACGATGTCAAGACCACTTTCCTTAGCTGCGTCTGCATATGCATCAGGAATAATCTCATTAGCTGCATCTTCAAAGAAAATCTGTGAACCATAAAGCTGTTCAATCATCTTACGAGGTGCTTTACCTTTTCTGAAACCAGGTACACTAATCTTGTTCTTGTTCTTATTGTATGCTGCGTTCAAGCCGGCCTCAAATTCTTCGGCAGAAGCTTCAATCACAAGTTTAACCATATTCTTTTCTTCTAACTGTTCAACTTTGAAACTCATTTTATAAATTTCCTCCTTAAATATATGTAAAATATTTCAATCGTACAACGTACATACTAATGGATTATATCATAGATATTTTGATATTACCAGCAAAATTTTTCACTTTACAAAACTTTATTAAATTGGCATAATATTTTATAATTATATTTATTGTTAGAACATCTGCCCCACCTGTATAATCACAAAGTGGAGACGTAAGGAGGATTTATGTCAGAATTAAAAATAAAAACAGTTGAAGATTCAAAAACTGAGGTTTCACACCTTCTTTTCAGCAAACACATGAACAGTGCCGGAAGATTATTCGGTGGACAACTTCTCATGTGGATAGATGAAGTTGCCGGCATTGTTGCAAGAAGACATTGTGAAGGCAATCTTACAACTGCATGTATTGATAATCTTCAATTTAAAGAGCCCTGCTATGAAAATGACGTAATTGTAATAATCGGTTATGTGACACATGTAGGACGCAGTTCTATGGAAATACGAATTGACACATACGTTGAGCGTCCTGATGGTTCAAGACATCCTGTAAACAGAGCATTTTTTGTTATGGTTGCACTTGATGCAAACAATAAACCTGTCGAAGTTCCACGTCTTAAAATACAGACTATCGACGAACAAGCCAAATGGGATGCTGCTGAAAAAAGAATTGAATTAAGAAAGCAAAGAAGAGACGAGGGGTTTTAAACCTCCCGTCTCTTCTTTTCTCTTATACTTAATGACAGCAGCCCCGACTCATTTTTCTGTCTTCAATGCCGTCATAAGGCAGTCAGATTAGTTGCCCTGTGACATCTGCTCTTCCTGTCTCTTAATCATCTTTTTAACCATGTTACCACCTACAGAACCGGCTTCTGCTGATGTGAGGTCACCATTGTAACCCTCTTTTAAGTTTACACCGATTTCTGAAGCTACTTCCATCTTAAATCTGTCTAATGCACTCTGTGCTTCTTTCTTTGTCTTGCTTGACGCTGTTGAATTGTTCATAAAAACACCTCCATAGCAAACATTTATAATCTGTTTTGAATTTGAATAACAGCTCTCGCTGCTATCCTGATGTTATTATGTTCAACATTCACAAAAAATATTATGGCAAATAATTCCCGTAAATTTCAAAAGAATCAAAAACGCAATGCCATTTGTTGTGTGCATGCGAAGTAACACAAATATAACTCTTGTCACCTTTTACAGCATAACTTACAAGGCAGTTTAATGCTTCATCCGTATAACCTGTCTTACCGGCTGTAATTGTCACACCTTCAACCTCTGTTCCATACATACGGCTGAACATAGTATTTGTAAGAAGTATTCCATCCGGATGCTGTGTTGTCTTTTCTGTTGTATACTGGAATGTCGATAAAACCTTTGCACATTCGGAATTATCCATTGCATACTTCATAATCATTGCCATCTCTGATGGTGTCGTATACTGCTCATCATCATATAAACCTGTCGAATTGACAAAATGTGTATTTTTCAATCCAAGTTCTTCACATTTTTTATTCATAAGAACCGCAAACTGTTCTTCTGAACCTGCAACTATCTCTGCAAGTGCCGCTGCTGCATCAGCTCCTGAAGGCAGAATCATTCCGTAAAAGAGGTCAGATACAGGCACAATCTCATTTGTTCCAAATCCAGCAACTGAAGCCTGTGCATTATAAAGCGGATATAAAAGTTTATTAGTAAACTGATACATCTTCGTCACATCTTTAACATTCTCAACTGCAACAATAAGTGACATTACTTTTGTCATCGATGCCGGATAAATACGTGATTCTGCTTCACGTCCTGCTATAATTTTATTATTATTTACATCAAGCAGTGCAACATAAGGCGTTCTTACTGCTGCATCTGTTATCTCTTTATAATCGCTGCTCTTTTGTGCATATACAAATTTTTTTTCATCTTTTTTATCAATATTATCATCATTTGCCGCATCAGCATTGGCATCTATGGCAACCTGCTGTGTCTCTTTGGGATTGAGACTGCTTCCGGATGCCGTATTATTCTTTCGCACAGCAGCCGTCAGCCCCAATGATGCCACAAGTATTGCTGCAGCTCCAGTAAAAAGCATAATTTTTCTTTTCAATATCTGACGTTTTCTTTTTTTCTTCATTGCCATGGCATGCTTTCTTCTTTTCTCAATATCACGCCTTGCATATATATCTTCACCAGAGTTATCATATAAACTTCCCATTATATTCCCCATTCATAACAAATAATCAGTCTGCATACTGTGTTGAAGCAGCAAGTTCTTTGGCTTTTTCTTCACTTATAAGCAGCTTTACTATCTCAAGTCCCAGGTCAACAGAAGTCCCCATTCCTCTTGAGGTTGTAATATTCCCATCAGTTACAACTCTCACAGGTGCTAAAAGTACCTGTGCTCCATCGAGATATTTTTCAAATCCAGGAAAACATGTTGCTTTCTTTCCTTTTAAAAGCCCTATTCTTCCGAGTATGCTTGGAGCTGCACATATCGCAGCAATCCTTTTTCCCTTTTTATCATGCTCCTTTAATGCATTAAGAAGTTTTTCATTTTCCATATATGATTTATGTCCAGGTCCTCCCGGAAGAAATAATAAATCTGACTCTTCAAGATTAACTTCATCAAAAAAATAATCTGCTTTTACAGGTATATTTTGTGCACTTATAACATTTTTATCACCTGTAATTGAAACTGTATCTGTATCTATTCCTGCACGCCTGCAAATATCTATAACAGCAAGTGCTTCAACTGTCTCAAATCCGTCTGTCAAAAAAGCTGTAACTTTCATACTAATCTCCATTCTGTCATCATATATCTGTATTTATTTATAGTACGCTAATCACGCAGATTTTTCAATATATTTTATGGTAAATGTTACATAAATGTTACGTTAATTTTAATAAAATGATTTTTAAAACATTTTTTAAACAGATTATACAATCCCGCCTTCTAATATCCGTTAAAAAAGGCACAGAACGCTTTTTCACGCCCTGTACCTCTTAAATTTTTATAAGTATGTGTATTTAATACAAAAATATTTTATCTGATTCCGAAAATGAGATATAACAGGTTATAGTTGTAGAAAAGAACTGCTGCAACAAGTGAAACCGTTGACATAATCTTGATAAGAATATCAAGTGATGGTCCAACTGTATCTTTAAGCGGGTCACCTACCGTATCACCTACAACTGCCGCATCGTGTGCCGGAGAACCTTTGCCCTGTCCCTCAAAAACACCTGATTCAATATACTTCTTTGCATTATCCCATGCACCACCTGCATTACCTGTAAATATTGCAAGCATAATAGCTGAAAGTGTTGCACCGATAAGAAGTCCGCCTACAAAGTAAGGTCCGAAAAGGAAACCTGAAATTACAGGGAAAATAATTGAAAGAATAGCCGGCATTCTCATCTCTTTTAAAGCTCCCTGTGAAGAAATCTCTATACATGTCTTATAATCAGGTTTTGCTTTACCTTCAAGAATTCCAGGAATTTCTTTAAACTGTCTTCTTACTTCATCAACCATCTTACGTGCCGCATTTGCAACAGCTTCAATAAGCATTCCTGAGAAAAGGAAAGGAAGTGCACCACCGATTAAGGCACCAGCAAGAATAAGCGGATTTGTAAAGTTAAGTTCAAGCTGTGAACCTTCAGGCTGGAATGCATAAAGGAAACTAACCATAAGTGAAAGTGCGGCAAATGAAGCAGAACCAATGGCAAAACCTTTGCCGATTGCTGCTGTTGTATTACCTACTGAATCAAGTTTATCTGTAATCTCACGAACCTCAGGCTCAAGTTCTGACATCTCAGCAATTCCGCCTGCATTATCTGAAATAGGTCCATATGTATCAACAGAAACTGTTGCGGATACAAATGAAAGCATGCCAACAGCTGCCATAGCAATACCAAACATTCCGGACACAGCATATGAAACGTATGTTGTTATACCAAGGATAATGAGTGGAAGCATACAAGACTTCATGCCCACTGCAAGACCCTGTGTAATTGTAAGTGCTGCTCCTTCTTTTGCACTCTCAGCAATCTTCTTAGTCGGATTATAATCATAACTTGTATAATATTCTGCTATTGCACCGATAATAACACCACTAATAACACCAAGTGACGCTGCTATCCAAGGTGATGTATATCCTGTCTTAAATCCTGCAACATCAAGTACCGCTTTAGTTTCAGGCTTAAACATAAAATATGTCGCAACAAAGCCGCCTATGATTGTGATTACGGCTGCACTCCATGTTGAAATATTCAAATCCCTGTGAGGACTATCTGAGCCTTTCTTAATAAGAACATATGCGATGCCAAGACACGAAGCAATAAGGCCAATTGCCGCAAAAACAAGTGGAAAATACATCATCTTCATAAGAAGTGTATCTGAAACCGTAAGTTTATTTGCGATATTTGAAAGAAATAAGCTTACTGCAAGAATAATTGCAGATGATATAGCTCCTACAAACGATTCGAGCAGGTCTGAACCAAGTCCTGCAACATCACCTACATTATCACCTACGTTATCTGCTATTGTTGCCGGGTTACGAGGGTCATCTTCCGGAATGTGTGCTTCCGTCTTACCTACAAGGTCGGCACCCATATCTGCCGCCTTTGTATAAATACCACCACCGACACGATTAAACATAGCTACGATAGAACATCCCAATGCATAACATGAAAGACACTGTGTGAAAATGTGCTGTCCATCACGAAGTGCACTGATTGAAATCATATTAAGACCGTAACCGAAAATTATGTATACAAGGAATAAACCAAGAAGTGCGAAACCACCTACACATAATCCCATTACAGAACCACCCTTTAATGCTACCTTGAGTGTTGAACCGATATTCTTAGTCTTTCTTGCTGTATTAGATACTCTGACATTTGCATAAGTTGCAATCTTCATTCCTACCCATCCTGCTGATGCACTCATCACAACTCCGATGATGAAACATACTGATGGCTCCCAGCTGAATTTTCCATACTGGACTGAAAAAATTGCTGCAAATATAATTGCAATAATAACCACTACAATACCTATAATCTTATACTCATAAGTAATAAATGCGTTAGCCCCAACTCTGATAGCTTCCGCGATCTCTGACATACGATCTGTTCCTTCATCAAGCTTTTTGACGCCGATAAAGTTAAATGCCGCATATCCAAGTGCCAGCAGTGCTGCCACAATGACTAAAATTAATAAAGCTGCCATTAATCTTCTCCTCTTTTTTGTTTAATTAACAATCAGGCTTACACACATTGCACTGAATTATTTATATAAATTTTACTATTTTTTTATATATACGTCAATTATTTTATGCAATTTTACTTCAAATTGTTCATTTTTGCATACATCTATATTTTAACTTGCAATTCCCAGTGTTGTGTCTTGTAGTTTTTAATACTATGTGATATATTAATATAAATATTTTATTGCGTCTTTATGCTCCGCAATAAACATTTAAAGTAACCACTCATAAAGGTAATAGGAAAAAATATTATAAGTAATAGAAAATGGAGATTTAATTTTATGTTTAAAATAATTACAGACACAGCATGCGATTTTCTTATGGATTATGCAGCTTCCGTAGATGTCACACTCATTCCGCTTTATATAACATTTGACGGTGAAACTTATTACAAAGACAGAACTGAGCTTTCAACTGATGAATTCTACAGACGCATAACAGAGGAAAAGATATATCCAAGAACATCTCTTCCAAGTGTCCAGGATTATATAGACGCATATCTTCCTGCCGTAAAGGAAAACATTCCAATTGTTACAATATGCCTTTCTACTGCTTTAAGTGGTGCAGTCAACTCTGCCAGAATGGCAGCACAGCAGGTTATGGAAGATTATCCGGATGCAAAAATCACAGTAATCAATTCTCAGTTCATATCTGCTGCCGAAGGTCTTTTAGTATATGAAGCAATCCGTATGAACCGCGATAACATTCCTTATGAAAAAGCAGTATCTATTCTTCAGAAAATGACAGACATCGGAACAGTTTACTTTACAATCGGCTCTCTTGATTACATCAAAAAAGGGGGCCGTCTTGGAAAACTCGCATCTATGGTAACAGGAATTTTAAATATCAGGCCAAGTCTTTTCCTTAAAAACGGTGAGGTAAACGTAAGCGGTCTCTGCCGTACACGCAAAAAATCGGTTGCAAACGTATTTGAAAGCTGCAAAAAATATTTCACAAGCAGAAACATTGACCCGAATACTTACGATATTTCGGTTGCATCGGCAACTACGCCGGACGAATGTGATGAACTCCGCCGTCAGGTTGAAACAGATTTCAAAATCAAATGTGTTGAGAGCCGTGAACGCTTTGACTTACGCGTAAGCTCAATAACAGGCGTACACACTGGTCCTACAACAATCGGCATCGGTATTATGCCTAAGTATGAGACGCTGATGTAGAGGAAATTATACAGTACTAAATTGGCACCGTGAAGTATGCATTATATATTTAACACATTGTAAAATTAAAAAAATGGTATTTTTTGAGTATTGACACAAAATGTCCGAATCAAAAAATACCATTTTATATTCAGGTTTATTTATCCTATTCTCTCAACTATCCAGTTATAAATGTCCTCAAACACTTCCTGTGCGTTTATTTCACTGTGAAGCTCATGGCGACATCCATCATATAACTTCAGTTCAACATCATCCATATGTTTTTTATATTTGTTATAAATACGCTCTACTGCCTTTCCATATTCTCCTACAGGGTCTGCATTTCCCGATGCGATAAGCAGCGGAAGCTCCTTTGGTGTCTTTTCGATATTTGCATCATTAATTACATATCTGATGATTTTTAACATACCTTCATACGCATTAACCGTAAAAAGAAAACTGCATTTTTCATCATTTACATAGTTGTCAACTATATCGGGATTTCTTGTAAGCCAGTCGGAATCCGTCACAGGATTTTCTATACGGTTGTTGTATGTGCCGAACATCATTTTATTGAGCGTCTCACTTCTGTAGCGGTCACCGTGAAACAGCTTTGTAAACTTTACAGCTAAAAGACCTCCGTCAACCATAATCTTTGGCTGGTTGCCAGTTCCTAATATAACAGCTGCATCAAGTTCATTACCATACATCATAAGATAACGTCTTGTCATAAATGAGCCCATGCTGTGTCCTATAAGAATATATGGCAGTTCAGGAAAACGCTTTTTCATTATAATTGTCAGCTTGTGCATATCTTTAACAAGATAAAGTCCGCTGTTATTTCCTTTTGCAAAATATCCCCAGTCATTTTTATCATTAACTGAATCTCCATGTCCCAGATGGTCATTTCCAGCTACAACAAATCCACGTTCAGCAAGATATAATGCAAGTCCTTCAAATCTTTCTATATGGTCAATCATTCCATGTGCAATCTGAACCACACCTACAGGATTTTCATATTTTTCTTTATCAGGATACCATAGTACAGTATGTATATCACACACGCCGCTTGTTGATTTAAATAAATGTTCTTCTTTATTTATTTTTCCAGCTGATGTCTCTGTCATTGCTTCTCCATTCCGCCTGCGGTAGCTCCCCAATAAGTACCGCCAAGCTTTCCTTTATATTCTACAAATTTAACTTTATAAAAAGCTTCCTGTCCTATCTGTCCAACTGTGTCAGGAACACTTACAGTAAGATTGATGCATTGGCTGAAAGCTCCATATCCGATATTTTTTACACTTGACGGAATGCTTAATTCTGTAATACCTGTACATCCTGCAAATGCATAGGTTCCTATTTCTTCAAGTGATGAGCCCATATCAATCTTTGTAAGCTGTGTATTGCCATAAAATACACCCGAAGCTATTTTTTTTATACCATCAGGTAGCTTATATTCTGATGGTACATTCTGCACAGAAGAAAGAATGTTATTAATTATTACAGCTCCATACTGCTCATATTCATTCTTTTCCCATATTGTATTTTTTACAACATTAGTCCCAACTGACTCTATTGTTGAAGGAAAATTAATAGTTTCAAGATTATAACATCCTAAAAAGGCATTTTCACCTATCGTTTCAACACCTTCAGCAATCGAAATCTCTTTAATATTTGCACAATCCCTGAACGATTCTCTTGCAACTGATGTAACTTTAATACCATCAATTTCCGTTGGTATGATAAATGATGACTGCTCTTTTGCCGCATCTGTAAATCCGGTAATTTCTATTGTCGCATCATCTTTTTTCACATATGTAAACATCTGTGTTCCCGGCTTTTTTCCACAGCCTGCCAAAACAAGCCCACACATCATTACAAGGTAACACAAAACCGCAGTTGACATATTTCTTTTAAACATAACACATACTTTTCTGCCAACTTTACTTATAAATGTATACATTAATTTCCTCCATTTTACTTCTGCTTTGACCACATATAACAATATGCCTGGCTTCTCGCGGCAAATGGCTGTTTTTTAAGAAGTTCCCTTATCTGTTGTCTTGTATACCATGCTGCCTGTATTTCTTCAAGTGTTGATGAACTTGGTGCAAATCTTCCTTTTGCTTTTCCGATTACTACAACATTAGTTTCATTAGAAAAACCTATTGCACTGTAACTGTTAATAAGTTTGTCTTCAACCTTTACAAGTTCAAGTCCCGTCTCTTCTCTTAATTCCCTTGCCGCTGCCTGTTCCGGCGTCTCCCCTGCATCTACAAGCCCTGCCGGAAAATTGTATACATAATCATCAACAGCCATTCTGAATTCCCTGTTTAACAATATATGTTCGTCATCTTCATCAGTCATAATAATGACAACTCCGTCAGTCTTTGGATTTCTAATCTGATCTTCACTGTCAATATTGCGGTTTCTGCTTATCATCTCATATACTTTTTTCTTATTATCTTTTGTTGTATATGTAAGATTATACCTGTTTATAAATGCACCTTCATGCACCTTTTCTATTCCATTAAATTCCACATCTGCTACCTGCCTTATTTTTAGTATCAGCATACGATTTATTTGTGCATGCCAACCTTTGAAGCATCAAATTTATCAAGATTTTCATGAACTCCACGTGCATCAGCTGCCTGTATAAGCTTATCTCTGTCTTTCTTAAAGAACTGTTCATTCTTGTGTCTGCTCGGACCGCCTACGCATCCGCCCTCGCACATCATTCCCTCTATAAAATCAACATCAAGCTTTCCTGCTTTCATAAGAAGAAGTGCTTTCTTACATTCATCAGCTCCGGCACACTTTTCAATCTTGAAATCTGATGTATCAACTCCTGATTCTTCCATACTCTTTAAAACAGCTGCCGTAACACCTCCGCCGTTACCAAAACGCTTGCCATAAACACTTGACTGCTGTGCTGTATTTTCCTCAGGTTCAAAAACTATTTCTTTAGCACGCATCATTGCACGGAACTCACCTATTGTAAGAACATAATCTGCATTTCCTTCAATTGACTTATCCTTGATTTCATCTTTCTTGGCAATACAAGGTCCTACAAACACCGTGATGGCGTCAGGATATTTTTTCTTTATCATTCTTGATATTCCGCACATCGGCGAAACAGTATCTGATATACACTCAATAAGTTCAGGATAGCACTTTTTAATCATATTAACAAATGCCGGACAGCATGATGTAGTCTTTTTTCTGCCTTCATCATATGCTTCTGCCCACTCTGCTGCCTCAGATGCTGCTGTCATATCAGCTCCAAGTCCTACCTCATACATATCAGTAAAACCAAGTTTCTTACATGCTGTACGGATACTTGCCATCGTGATATCTGCTCCGAACTGTCCTTCCATAGCCGGTGCAAACATTGCAAATACCTGTTTTCCTGAAATAATAGATTTAATAACATCAACTATTGCTGTCTTTGAACCAATTGCACCGAATGGGCATCTATGTATACATTTACCGCAGCGGATGCACTTACTATCATCAATAAGACAGATTCCCGTCTCTTCATCCATAGTAATTGCACCCACAGGACAGGCTTTTTTACATGGTCTTATAAGGTCTGCAATCGCATTATATGGGCAGTTTCTTGCACACATTCCACATTCCTTACATTTATCAGGATCAATATATGCCCTGTCACGCCCCATCGAAATCGCACCAAATTTGCATGACTGCTGACATGCTCTTGCCATACATTTACGGCAGTTGTCAGTTACAATATAGTGTGAAAGCGGACAGTCTGCACAGGCAGATTCTATTACCTGAATTACATTATCTGATTCCTGCTGGCCATTATCGTTAGGACAAAGTCCTTCTGCAAGCCTTACTCTCTGTCGTACGATTTCTCTTTCCTTGTATACACAGCAGCGAAACTTAGGCTTCAGCCCAGGAATCATTTTATATGGTAAATCTTCTTTTTTGTCGTCAAACTCACCCGAATAAGCTAGTTTTGCTACTTCATATAATACTTCATGCTTGATTTTTAAAATTGTTGCGTCATTTGTCAGCATATTGTACTCCTGTCTGTCTGCTTGTTTCTTTACAGCATAAATGCCTCACAGACCTTTAGATTTATTTATTAAAATATACCATTTATACCTCCTCACTTCAACCTATTTATCAGCCTCGTAGAATTATTCTTTTGTAAAAAAATGATATTAAAAATTGTAAATCAGTTGCATATATAGTTATTTTGTAATATAATAAATATAGTTTATTTCGTGATTAATTTTAATTCGTCTTACGAAGTTCTTTCTGTAAGGCAGAACAGGGAAGGTACTGGGTTTATGCAATATGATACATTGACGGGTCTTCTTTCTAGCAAAGATTTCCATGATACATGCGAGAAATATATAAAAGAGGGTTCTAAAAAACTCGTTTTAATAGCCAGTGATGTGAGTAATTTCAAGTATATCAATGAGTTTTACGGACGCGATACAGGTGATGAATTTATAAAAACAATGGCTGATTACTTTTATAAAGAAAATCCACGTTGTCTTGCTGCCTGCCGCAAAGGAAGTGACCAATTTCGTGGGCTTTACGACCTGGGAAACTTTTCCCATGACAGGGAACTCGAACGGATTGTTGATATGAATACAGCCTTTGAAGATATGATGAATAAAAAGTATCCTAATGTATATATACATGTATACACAGGCGTTTACTTTATCTCCGATTCATCAGAAGATACTGACACTGCTCTTGACCGTGCTCATATTGCAAAAAAGCAGGCAAAAGGGAAGTTTGATGTAAAGTTTCAGGTATATAATCAGAATGATATGACAACCATGCTCAATAACATGCGTATGTCCAACATGTTTATCCATGCTTGCAGACAAGGTCGTTTATTAATGTATCTGCAGCCCAAGTTTTCAATTTCCAAAAATAAAATCGTCGGTGCTGAAGCACTTGTTCGTATTCTGGATGACAATAGCAATATTATTCCTCCCGCTCAGATTATCCCTGTGCTTGAAAGTACGGGTGTTATAGACACGCTTGATAACATAATGATTGAAAAAGTCTTTGAACTTCAAAGACGCTGGATTAACGAAGGGCGGGAAGTCTTTACAATTTCAGTCAATGTATCACGACAGCGTTTTACAAAAGGTGATTTCACTGATATGGCAATTGCTCTTCAGAAAAAATATAATATCCCACCATTCCTAATTGAATTTGAGATTGTTGAATCTGTTTTTATTGAAAATACCGATACTATTGTCAACACAACAAATCAGCTACGTTCATATGGTTTTCTTGTAAGTGTCGATGATTTTGGCTCAGGATATTCATCACTTAACCAAATTGCCAATATGCCTGCTGATACAATTAAACTTGATCATATATTTGCCAGCAAATCACTGTGCACTGACAAAGGCCGTATTTTAATCCGCACTTTAATCAATCTGCTTCACCAGATTGATTATAATGTCGTTTTTGAGGGCATAGAAACGCTTGAGCAAAAGCAGCTTGTCGAGTCATACGGATGTGACCTGATTCAGGGCTTTTATTACAGCCGTCCTATTCCTGTCAGTGATTTTGAAAACAAATATATGTGTCTGAATTAATCCTCTTTTCTGCCCGTATCAGACAGCCTTTCGTCAATATGGCAGTCAACAAGAAGCTTTATTCCTAATGAAAGAAGTACATACATATTACATTTCATTAAAAAAGCAAATCCACCCAGCATTATTTTATATGATAATGCTGGTATTTTTTTTGTATATCTTAATGGATTTTTTAAATATTTTTTAGTCAAATCATATGATGCATACCTTTTTAAAAGATTTATTACAGCTCTTATCTTTCCTGTACTGTACTCATACTCCATTTTTCCATCAAAAAAGGCAGCAAAATATATTGTCCATGCAACAATACTTTCATAATTTTCAATTTCATCTTGACTGTACTGTTTTTTTTCATAATTCAAGCTGTCAATTTTATCCTGCAGATCCTGTGCAATCCTCATCCAGTCTTTATCACCATCTTTGCGGTATGTATTGGAAACTGACTGTTCATTTCTCCTGTATACATAAATTTTTTTATCTATAAATGCATATCTTGCACCTGCAATATAGCAAAAATAATTGTATATCTTATCCTCAGCATATCTGTAATCACCAAATTCAATCTTATTACAGTCAAGAAAGCTCTTTCTATACAACTTTGCCCATGCATACGACAATGTCCCTATTGAAAAAAATCCACCAAAAGTAAAATCCACTGAATTCATATTTAATCCTGCGAATCCACTGTTTTTTGAAGCATCCAGAAGCCTGTCCTTCCACAATCTCTGGTAATTTCCAACTACTATATCCACATTCTCCATCTTTTTTGTTAGTTCAGATACAACGCAATTATCAGTAAGATAATCATCAGCATCAACAAACATAACATAATCGCCATCCGATTTACTCATTCCGTAATTTCGTGCAGCTCCTGCAGAGCCACATTTATTATGATATATTTTTATATTGGCATATTGGCAGGCATACTCCTGACATACCTCCGGACTTTCATCATCCGAACCGTCCTCCACAACAATAATTTCAATATTTTTATAATCCTGCAAAGCAATACTTTCAAGGCATTTTCCGACATACTCAGCGGCATTGTATACAGGAACAATAATTGATACCTTTTTCATTTTTTCTCCATTCTTGCACATTTTTCAACATTATAATATAATTAAATATAGTAATTTTAGTCCCCGGAGGGTTATCGTGAATAAATTATCTCTTTTAAATAATACACCTGTTGATTTAGTTTATAAATATATTGATTTGAGCGATCCGGCTCTTAACCGTACAGATTCAGTCCGCAAAGATTTTGACAATAACGAACTTCGGTATTCTATCCGCTCAGCATTGAAAAATATTCCATGGATTCGGTACATTTATATCATTATGCCTAATGAGCGTGTAAGTTTTCTAAAATCTGCCGATTTGATTTCACAGCGTATAAAATATATTAAAGATAATGATTTACTCGGATTTGACAGCTCGTCTTCGACAACTTTTGAATACAATCTCTGGCGTCTGAAAGACTTTGGCTGCTCAGAGCACATTATATACGCTAACGACGATAACTTTTTCGGAAATCCTCTGAAAAAAGAAGATTTTTTCTACGAAGATGCGGGAATCGTGTATCCTTATACATTATATAAGGACAAGACAGGCTCTGATATGCGTCATTCTATAATGACAAAATATTTTATCGCCGACAAATTTCTTAAAAAAGCAAATCCAAATACAATGTATGGTTTTTATTACAGGGTGCTTTCTGCCCACAGCATAACATGTACGGCTTTACAAGAAAAAAAATTAACATTTCCGAAACGTCCTTTAAACACACTGCACAATGCAATTCCTTTGAAATTATCCGAGATAAAGACATGCTATAATATAGTAAAAAAATATTACCGATATGCAGATGTCTGTCTTTCAAGCACAACAAATGAGACAGTACAGCCTTCTTTTCAGAATCTTTACGGCTTTTACTTTGTCAACGCAAAAAACAGAAAAATCAACAGTTCACTTTCATACGGAATTTCAAGTATACAAAGATGCACTGCCGAAATTGGAAATTATGATTTATTCTGCCTTAATACCGGTGCCGATGGCGGAAGCACCGAGGCCCGCCGCCACGAAATCAAAGTTATGGAATCACTATTTCCTGATCCATGCCCATATGAAAAATAATAATTATCCAAGAACAACATCAAGTGTCATCATAATTGAAAATCCCACAGCAAATGCTATTGTTCCAATGTTTGAATGTTTACCCTCTGACATCTCCGGTATAAGTTCTTCAATCACAACATATATCATTGCTCCCGCCGCAAAGCTTAAAAGATAAGGCATCGCAGGAACTATAAATTTTGATAAAAGTATAGTAAAAACAGCTGCCACCGGCTCTACCGCTCCTGAAAGTATACCATACCAGCATGCTTTTCCTTTTTTCTCTCCCTGTGCATGAAGCGGCATTGAAATAATCGCTCCCTCCGGAAAATTCTGTATGGCTATTCCGATAGACAGTGCCAGTGCACCCATAAGCGTAATCTGCGAATTTCCCAAAAGATAACCTGCATATACTACGCCGACCGCCATTCCTTCAGGTATATTGTGTATAGTGACTGCAAGTACCATCATCTGTGTTTTCCCAAGACTGCTCTTTGGTCCTTCTGAGCTACTGCTGTTCATGTGAAGATGAGGAACTGAATTATCAAGAAACAAAAGAAATAGTATTCCAATCCAGAATCCTATAAACGCAGGAAGAAACGCCATTTTTCCCATTCCCTGTGATTGTGTCTGCTCCATTGACGGAATTAACAGACTCCATATTGATGCTGCAACCATAACTCCCGCAGCAAATCCTGTCAATGCTCTTGTTGTCATTTCCTTCATATTATTTTTCATAAAAAAAACACATGCCGCACCTAGTGACGTTCCCACAAATGGTATCAGCAGGCCTATAGAACAATTCAAAAAATTATCACCCATATGTCAGCCTCACTTTTCTAAATTATTTTTCACTAAATTATATATATTCATTGAACTGTATTTTGATAATATATCTGACTGATTTTTTATCATTACAGCTTTCTGCTTATCGTCACGAAACAATTTTATTCCTTGTTTTATAAGTCCTTCCGTTGTTTTTGCACTTATGCTCATACCATTTTTCACAAAGAACTTGCTGTTTTGTGTCTCACATCCCGGAATAGGCTTTGTATGTACTATCGGAATATTGCAGACAGCCGCCTCTGTTGATGTAAGTCCTCCCGGCTTTGTGTATATGACATCACATGCTTTCATATAAACAGGCATATTGTTAACCTGTCCTTTTACTACTACGTATGGTATATTTTCATCTATGAGTTGTTTATACAGTTTTTTATTAGTTCCGCATATTACTATTATCCCCTCATCATAATTTAAAGCATCTGAAAGTTTTTTTACAAGTTTTGAAATATCCCCGGCACCCATGCTTCCGCCTGACACTAGTATATATTTTTTATTTTCATCAAGTGAAAGTATATTCTTCGCCTCATTTTTTTCAATATTATCATTGCATGAAAGCGAAACCGGAATACCAAAACTTCTAAGCTTTTCCTTCTTAATTCCACGTTTTATAATCTCACCGTTCAAACTTTCATGCGGTGTTATGTAATAATCGCAGTTAGTCTCTTCCCAAAACGGAATACATGTATAATCTGTCATCACAGCTATTGTAAGCGGAAGCTTCATACCATGTCTTTTCATGTAAGTTATCGTCTCCGCCGGATACAGATGAGGCATAATAACTGCATCTGCAGGATTTTCTTTGAGATATTGTTTTATATATTTTGCCATAACTGAATTCACATAATAAACCGGAGACCTGTGGCATATTCTGCTGACTCCCATCCCGAGTTTATATACTGCACCAAAAAGTCCCGGAACATTTTTTACAGTTTCTATATATACATTTCCGACCGTCTTTGAAACTTTATTTCCCGCAAGGCAAAGATAATCAAGCACGACTGCTTCATCCCCGTTTTTTTCAAAAATCTCTTTAACTGCCCTGCCGGCAGCATTGTGACCCCCACCGGTATTACACGATAAAATCAAGATTCGCATATTTTCTCCTTTTCTGTGCATATTACATGTTTATAAATTACAATAAAAGAAATTATTATTATTCCAAATATTACGCTTTTTTCTTTGACAAAAAATAAAGACAATGCTATTACACTTCCAAATGTTATTATAGTTCTTCTTGCATGACTCTTTATTCTTAATATCAAAGAAAAGAACAGATAACATGCAATAAGAATCGTAAGCGGCATTGTGTCAGGATAAAGTCCCAATATGACACCAAATGAAACTGCAATTGCCTTGCCGCCTGTATTTCCGTCTGCGAATACATGTGGCATGTTTTTTTCTCTGTTAATATATTTCATGCGGAATTTCATATAAAAATAATAAACACTAAAAGCATGCCCCATAACAGGAGCTGCCATAACAAACGCAAACAAAACTGACTCTCTGCCAATATACTTTGCACTGAAAAATACAGGTATAAATCCTTTTAATAGTTCAGCAATAAGGACGCTTATACCACAAATAAATCCGCCGTATCTAAATGCGTTATATGTTCCGGGATTACCATCATCCGACAATTCGCATATGTTAATCTTTTTAACAATACGCGGAATTTCGTATCCATAAAGAACACTTCCAAAACAATATCCGATGCATATTGCAAGCCAATAATATAAATTTTTCATACACTCCGTCCCTTCTCATATTTACGTAATTTGGGCAGATTCACCCTAAATGCATTTCTGCACCTGAACATTGTATTTTGCCAGCATAAATAAAAAACGTTTTCCACTATGTTTATATAATAATCATAACAGAAAACGTTTTTATTTTAAATATATTTTATTAATTTAACATTCTAATTAAGCCTGCTCTGTATTCTTCTTTGTTGTGAAGAGTTTCTTTAAGCAGCTGTATGCAACACATACACCAAGTACCATAAGTGCTGCTGCAACGATAAGCTGTAAACCATCAACAAGGAATGTAGCTTTACCATTTACAACATTGCTTACAAGAGCGATTACTTTCTGAACAAGAGCTGTAAATGTTACCGCAAGCATGATGAACATAGGAGCATATAATGTCCAGCCTGTTCTTCCTGTTGTCTTTAAGAATACTGCTATAGCAATAAGAACCATAGCTGCAAGCAACTGGTTTGCAGAACCAAATAATGGCCATACATTGTTGTATCCACCAAGTGTTAAAAGGTAACCAAAGAACAATGTGATAACTGTTGCAAAATACTTATTTGTAAGAACTCTCTGTACAGGAGTCATTGTAGCTGGGTCTGTGCTGTCTCCATAAAATAACTCCTGGAAAGACATACGTCCGATTCTTGCTACTGAGTCAAGTGATGTTAAAGCAAGAGCTGAAACACACATTGTCATAAATACTGTTGCTACATGAACAGGAACACCTAATTTTTCAAGGAATCCGGCAACACCTGTTGAGAAAATAGCAAATGGAGTACCAGCTGGTTTTGTACCATTAACAGCAACAGCACCAACTACTACAAGTGCAACGATACCAAGTAATGATTCAACAACCATTGCACCGTAACCAACCATAGGCATATCTTTCTCATTGCTGATTGTCTTTGATGATGTACCTGAAGATACAAGACTGTGGAAACCTGAAACAGCACCACATGCAATTGTTACAAATAATGTAGGAAAGAGCATCTGTTTTGAAGCACCGCTTCCTACTGCAAATCCGTTAAACGCATTTAAGTTCATGCTTGGATGTGCAACAACAACACCAAGCACAGCACCGATAATCATACCGAGAAGCATGAATGTTGTCATATAATCTCTAGGCTGCATTAATAACCACATTGGCATAACTGATGCAAGGAAAAGATAAGCCATGATGATGTAAATCCATGCTGATTTTGTAGCATAAATCGGAAGTGCCATACCTACAGCGAACATAGCAACCAAAAGCACGATTGCAACAATAGCCTTAACCCATTCGTTCATTTTCTTGCCAGCTTTTGCAATTGACTTCTGAACAAGTCCAAATATAATAGCAACAACGATAAATAACATAGAAATTGAAGCAGCAGAAGCATCTGCATTAGCAGTCTTTTCTGTCATTCCTTCAACGCCCTTTGCTACGAATGTACCGGCAACCATATCTGTGAAAGCTGCAATAACAAGGAGTGTAAATAACCAGCAGAAAAGCATGAATAACTTTCTACCTGTCTTACCTATGTACTTCTCAATAATCATACCCATTGACTTGCCTTCATTCTTAACTGATGCATATAAAGCACCAAAATCCTGAACGGCACCGAAGAAAAGTCCGCCGACAATCAGCCAAAGTAAAACAGGCACCCAGCCGAATACTGAAGCAAGAATAGGACCTGTTACAGGGCCTGCACCTGCGATAGATGAAAACTGATGTGAAAATACTGTAAACTTAGATGATGGAACATAATCCTCACCATCTTCATGAGTGAATGCAGGTGTCTTTGCTTTTGTGTCAAGTCCCCACTTATTAGCGAGCCAACGACCATATAAAAGATAACCTGCTCCTAAACAAACGATTCCGATTAAAACAATAACTAAACCATTCATTTTGTTTCTCCTTCCCTGACGGAATATCCATAACCGTCTATATATAAATGTTTATTCAGAAAGTTCTACGCAATTTCCTATTAATAAAAAAAGCTTTCGTCTTAAAATATGCCTTACAGCATATTCAAAGACGAAAGCTGAAACTCCCGCGATACCACTTTGATTGCCACTTACGTGACCACTCTGCCTTATCTGACGGATACTTTAAATTATCCGTTTAATAAGCTTCCATATAACGGTAGAAAACCGGTAACACTTAATCTTAATCAATATTGACTAATTTCAGTGCACTGCTCGCAGATGATGTTATCCAAAATCACATATCATCTCACACCAGCCGATGACTCTCTGCAATGCAAACATCTTGGATAAACTGTTCTGTTCACTGCATTTAACTTTCTGTTTACGTGTATTTATAGCACTCCGTTTATAAGATGTCAACACTTTTTTAATAAAAATTTTAATTTTTTGATTATTATCAAAAGTAATGCAGTGAACAAACTTATTTTAATTAATTATTTTTATATTTTTTCTTTTTTGAAAAAAATAATGCTGCACCTGATGCTACAAGAAGCATAAGATAAATGTAAAGGTTGAAATTATCACCTGTATTTACTGAATTGTCCGCTGCACTTCCCAAAACTGGCTCTTCTTTAACATCAATATTGGCATCGTTTCCATTATCTGTATTATCCTTACCGCCTGCTTGAGAACCGCCAGGTATTACTTCTTTAACCTTATCTATATATACAATAGCATATGTTGAAAACTTATCTGTATTAAATGTAATAACGCCTGTATTTTCATTAAACTGACACTTATCACTGTCCAAAACAGTAACTTCGCCATTATGCACTCTTATAATCTTATATGTTCTTTCGATACTACTATCTTTATTAAGAAGCTTCTCAGGAACAGCAATCTGTAATGTCACTTCTCTATTAACCTGTGCACTTACAGCTTCACCATCGCCAATCTTCTTAATAATGCTTATATCAAAAATCTGTCCAATATTACCATTTTCAACAAGTGATGAAAGATTCTTTTCTACAAGTTCTTTCTCTTCGCTCTTAACTTCATTATTAATAACAAGACTTACATAAATATTGCTTCCTGCAGCAATTGCAGCTTTTTCTTCATCAGTAAGTTTAACTGATGATTCAATTTCCTTTGCTGTATCCTCTGCATTATCAATCTTTGGTGCATCCCCCTTGCTTTCAACATTACCTTCTGTCTTGCCCGGTTCAACCTGCTTTTCAAATGAGCATCCAATCTTGGAACCGTTTACTCCTGCTTCATAAATCCTGCTGTCGCTCTTTAATTCATAAAGCTGGTTTACATTAATGCTTCCGTCTGCATTTCTGAATACCTCATGGTAATCTGCTGCATATGATCCCTTTGATGCATTGTATCCAGGAATTGTTGTATTCACAAAATCACTAAGTGCAACTGTATAATCTTTTGCCTCAGAGCCTGTGTACTTTGTCTTTGCTCCGTCCTTGCAGATCCATTCATTTACCCAGTATGTTCCCACGCCCTTATAATTATAAAGCACATGGCTTAACTTACCCTTAAACTGGTCTGTCGCTGCATTCTTTGATGTTGCTGCCGATACGATATTCGTATATTCTGCATCTTCTGATGTCCTGTAGCACATGAAATTTGCCTTATTCTTATCGTAAATGCCATTGTTTACAGCAATACAGTTGCTCATCTTTATGGCTCCGCCGTTGCCGTTATCCGTAAATCCTGTCGCACCGTTATTGAATGCAAGACAGTTCTCCACAACATGCGGTGTAGGGCATGCCCCGTTGCTTCCGCCAAGCTTGAAACCGTTCATGTCTCCGTTTGCTGAACCTGAACCGTCTGTAAGCTTTCCGTTGCCGAATGCTATACAGTTCTTTATTGTTACTACTCCAATCGAGCCTGTTGCAGGCTTTGCATACAAATCCCATCCGTCATCACTGTTGCAGTATGAAATACATCCGTCAAATACATTTCCCTCGCCGCATGTAAGCTTTGCTGCAAATCCGTCCGCATTCTCACATGTTTTGATATCCTTGTTGTCATATGCCGTACAGTTAAGGATTGTATTGTATGACGGCCACTGTTCTATTGAATTATATGATGTATTGTATCTGCTTATCTGCAGACCTGAATCATGGTTTGCATAGAACCTGCAGAGTTCAATCACATTATGGTCACCTGAAAGAAGCATTCCGTTGTCACCTGCATTACAGATGTCAATGTCATAAAAATGCCAGTATGAACCGTCAAGTGTTATTCCCCTGTTGGAACCTTCTTCTGCCATTCCGTCAAAGTTAATTGTTACAGGCTTTCCATTGATGCTGCTTACTGTCTTGTAGGCATCTGCCGTGCCGCTGTTATCCTCTGAAATGATAACAGGTGCCTTATACATGTCATATACATAGTATGTTGCAGAAAACATCCAGATTGTATTTCCCGGCTTTACCGTGTTAAGGGCTGTTACGAAATCCATCGGTTTCTCATATGAACCGTCACCATCGCTGTTTCCCTTTGCAGATACATATATATCTCCATCCTTGAAGCCCGGTGCCTGTTCACGCACTTCATTGTCAACCCTTTCACCGGGTTTGTCACCTTTGTCTGTATCACCGCCTGTTCCCGGTTTGTCTTCTCCTGTTCCCGGTTTGTCTCCTGTGCCCGGCTTGTCTTCTCCTGTTCCCGGTGTCTGGCTGCCGTCGCCTGTGAATGAAATATAGAAAAGAATTGTTGAATCTTTCTTTGCTATCTTATGTTCACCTGCTTCAACATCCATTGAAATAACACCGTCTGCATCTGCCTTGACAACTTTTTCATCAATCTTAATTCTTTTTGACGCTTCTGTTACAAGCACAAGCTTTCCTTTTGATGCTGCCTTAAATGTGACTAATGTTGAACCTTCCATTTTAAGGCACTTTGTAAGACTGAGTCCGTTATATTTATTTGTTCCCTTCTTATCCGCAAGATTTCCTGAAATAGTAAAGAAACTGTCTGCTGTTGTGTAATCTGTTGTGAAATTATGTACAGCTGAAGCTGCTGTCTCACCTGTTCCCGGCTTGTCTTCGCCTGTTCCCGGTTTTTCTCCTGTGCCAGGTGTCTCTCCTGTGCCAGGTTTATCCTCACCCGTTCCCGGTTTTTCTCCTGTGCCAGGTGTCTCTCCTGTGCCCGGTCTGTCTGTGCCTGAAACACTGCCGCCTACAGATACAAGTGTTGTCTTGTATGACATAAGTTTTGCTTTTAATGGTTCATTAACCGCATATGATTCGTCATCAACTGAATTGTCAAATGTCCACTTGAAATCCCCGCCGTTCATGCGTCCTGCATATTTTACGACTGTATCTTTCGCATCCTCTGCTGACTGTACACTGTATTTGTAAAAATCAGCTGCCGTATCGAAATTGCTGTACTTTGAACCGCCCTTTAATGCAGAACAGTCAATAACTTCGTCTCTTGATGATGCCTCATAGAAATCAAATCCTGCTGCATCCTTCTGATATGTGACCGCCGCCTTTGCTCCCTCGATGTGGTTGCCGTATGCTTTGATCACGCCGCCGTTTTCACCTGAAAAGATTCCATCTGAAGACTCGGCATACTTTATGTCTGAGCCCTGTCCTGCCATAAGCATAGGGAACTTGCAGTTTCTGTAATAATTATTTTCTGAAAATACGGAACTTCCCATTGTTGCACCGATTCCATACTTTGAATTACCATCATAATAGTTGTTGTATACATGCACCGTACATGTCCTGATTCTCGGGCATCTTGAATCTGCATGGTCATACCAGTTGTGGTGGTATGTTATGTAATTTGATGTTGTCTCACTCTTCATTCCCTGAAGATTGCTCTTTCCTGTATCATAGAAATGATTATATGAGTGTGTGACATATGTTGATGTCTTTGTATCAAGTGCTCCGTCACCCTTCTTCTGGTCTGCGTCTGAACCTGCATGTCCATAGAAGAAATCACAGTTATGTACCCATACATGGTCATTGTCCTGCTGGAGGCCTACGTCATCACCCTCGTTACTGTCGCAGTTCATGTATGCAAGGTTCCTGATTTCAACATTTGAAGATCCTTTAACGCGGAGTCCCCAGCCGTTTGCCGTTGCATCCTCGCCGATACCTTCAAATGTGATACCGTTTTTGCATCCGTCTATTACAATATCACCCTTATCCATGCTTTTTAAATCAGTGATATTGCCGACAAGTCTTACATCAAGTGGTCTGCTGTCCTTGCCTTTCTTGAATCCGTAAAGTATTGCCTGAAGTCCTGTGCATGAAGTAACTGCTCCTTTTGAGCCTGTCACAACATCCAGAGACACTGTATCCTTTGTATTCTCTGTAATATATAAAACAACCGCGTTGTCTTTTAATGTTCCGTCCTCGTTATATGCACCTGATGATGTTCCGTTGACAAATCCGTAACCGCTTCTGTCATATGACATTACTTCAACAGCAGGTGTTATCATGCTTGCCGTTGTGCTGTCAGTAACAGCTTCAACCTTGAACATATATTTTCCCGCTTTAAGGCCGGGTGCATCAGCTCTCCAGTAATCCGGATACTGTCTTATAAGCTCATCGTCAAGCTTTTTGTAAGCTGAATCTGCTTCTGTTTCGCCCTTGATATAGACGTTATAAGACTTTGCTCCGTCTACAGGCTGCCATTCAACATAGGCACTCTCGTACCATCCGATGCATTCTCTGCTGCTCACAGTTACCTGTGACTGTGATGCCACAGAACCGTCTTTTGCATATGCAGAAATCCCCTGCTGTGGCAGATATGAAAGCGTCATTGCAAACGCCATCACTACAGCCGCAGTCTTCCTGCATCTAAATAAAATACCCTTCTTCATAAATTTACTCCCTTTTTACATAATATGAGTTTTATCAAACTCTATTTTGTATTTTATCATATCTATGAAAATAGTCAATATTTATATATTCAACAGATGTTCACAGCTATTTTTGTGCATTTTCACATACATTATTTCTTTTTATAATTTTCGTAAGAATGTTTTTTATGTTTTTCTTCTGCCCAGAGACGTTCTGCACAAGGCTTCCATTTTCTTGCATATTCCTCACATTTACCGCATAGATGCGTTACATCCTCCGGAGACTGCAAATCTGTTGACTTCGCACCTGTTTCTTTTACCATCTGCTGCAAAATCTCCGGATTTTCAAGCATCGGACATGGGCGGAGATGATTTTCATTAAACGGCTGTCTGTCACGATATGCCATAAATAATGGCTGTTTCAATATTTCAAGCAATGAATGCGTACGTATATTAGCACCTGAATAATGTATAAATACACAAGGTTCTGCATCACCATTTGCATTAATATGGAAATAATTTCTTCCACCGGCAATACATCCGCCAACATATTCACCATCATTCTGGAAATCCATTGTAAATATTCCTTTGCCGTCTTTCATATTACGAATCTGTCTTACACGGTCTTTCATATATATACGCTGCTGCATTGTTGGCAGAAGTTCAACTGCTGCATCATTGCCAACCGGCATATAATGGAAATAAAATGCATAACGGCATCCTTTTTCGACCATCAAATCAACAAATTCATCACTTGTAACTGTTTCAATATTCTTTGATGTATAACATATTGATGTACCAAATATAAGTCCATACTGCTTTAAAAGCTCCATTGCATGCATTACTTTTCCGTAAACACCATTACCGCGTCTCAGATCATTAACTGCTTCAAAGCCTTCAAGACTTATTGCAAGATAGAAATTGCCGACTTCAACCATCTGCTCACACAGCTTTTCATCCACAAGAGTACCGTTTGTATATGCAAGAAATGCACAATCACTATGTTTTTTACACAATTTTATAATATCTTCCTTGCGTACAAGCGGTTCTCCACCTGTAAACATATAAAGATATATACCAAGTTCTTTTCCCTGAGTTATAACACTATCCATCTCATCGAATGTAAGATTAAGTTTATTGCCGTACTCTGACGCCCAGCATCCTGTACAATGCAGATTACATGCACTTGTAGGATCCATAAGAATAAGCCATGGCACATTACAGTCATGTACTTCTCTCATCTTTCTTATAGTCTTAGTTCCATGGAAAAATGCTTCGTAACCAAGATTAAGTGCCGTTGTCTTCAAGACATGCGGATTAATTTCATCGAGAAGTCTGTTAATATATTTATTTAAAGTTTTGTCTTTATCACAAATAAGTTCTTTTACTTTATTATAATCAACATCTATCTTTTCTGAGCCCATATATTTTTCCATAAGGTCAACGAGTTTTGTAATTTCTTTCTCTCTGTCCTTATCAGCATTCTTTAAAACAATATCAACAGCCTTTGAAAATGCAGCTCTTCCTGCTATATGTGTCATTGTACCCATAAATATTCCTCCTGCGTTTAAATTCTTAAACTTAAATGCATTATATATTTATGAAATACAGCTTCACACAGTCAGATAGATTATTATGTCTGATTTTCAGTCACTTGTCTGAAAATGTCTAATTTTTAACAAATATATTTAATTCTTTTTTATTTCAAATGCTTTAACCGCATCGGACACAGTCGCCTCAAATATATCTGCAATTTTCTTTACAAATTCTTCCCGTTCTTCAGGCATGCCACTCCGAATCCATTCTATAGTACATCCAGTTACAGCATACTTATAAAAATCACAGATAAATATAATATTTTTTTCATTTATTTCAATATTTTCAGAATTAAGCGTAACAAAACGCCTTATAAAATTAGGTGTAACAGCCATTAAATACTTTTCAATTACACTTCTGCTTCGTGAATTATATATATGAAGCAATGCGTTTTTATATTTCATCATTACATCAAATGCTCTCATACATTCATCATAAAATGTCTTGCTGTTTCCATCTTCTTCTATTATTTTCTTGCTTTCTGTGCTTACTACATCTTCAAGCAAATCATATATATCTTTATAATAATAATAAAATGTGTTTCTATTAATTCCGCATTCATTCACAATTTCTTTTACAGTTATCTTGTCAAGAGATTTGCATGCAAGCATTTTCAAAAAAGTATCAATAATAGCCTGTTGTGTAAATTTAGACACGTGGTATTGCCTCTCTTTCATCTTTAATTTATTATTAACTTCTGTAATTAATGTTAATTATTTTACCATATTGCAGTTGCATTTTCCATCATAATAAATTGAAGTAATGCTTTTTTTCTGTATTTTATTAAATAAAAGTAACTTTTATCGTTGCATTTACAGCATTATTTTTTTAAACTAATACCTGATTACTAATTAAATGGAGGACTTTTTTAATGGCTGCAGAAAACAATATCAATTCATCCGGTTCTGAATTATCTGAAAAAGACAAAAAATTCAGGGACTTTGCATTAAATGGTAATTTATGGAAAGTAATATTTTATGTATGTATACCACTGTCCGTTTTTCAGCTTATAAACCACCTTTTTAACATTCTTGACACTATGATGGCATCACATGTAAGTGCTATAGCTGTTTCGGCAGTTGCATATCTTTCACAGCTCCAAAATATGATTAGTGCCGTTGGTACAGGTCTTGCAGTAGGAAGCTCCTTAAAAATCAGTGAGGCATATGGTGCCGGTGATTATGACATGGTTAAAAAACGGTTAAGTACGTTAATTACAATCTGTGGCATATGCTCAGCAGTTGTTCTTTGTATACTTCCTTTTACTCCTGTGCTTCTGCGTTTATGTGGAACACCCGAGGATTTTATTAATGTAGGAACAAAGTATTTTATAATTACACTTTTTTCAACAGTACTTAGTTTCTTTAATAATGTATACATAGCCATTGAACGTTCACGCGGCAACTCTAAAAGAATCCTCCGCCTTAATATGTTTGTAATCATATTAAAGCTTTCAATCACAGCATATTTTATCTATGGACTCAACGCCGATATTACAATGATTGCCGTTGCAAGTGTTATTTCACAGGCCTTTCTTTTTGTAATGGCAATACATAATTTATGTTCAGGCAACGATGCATTTACATTCAGCTTTAAAAGTATCCGCTTTAAGAAAAACGTTGTTAATCCTATGCTTAATCTTTCTTTCCCTGTCATTGTGGAAAAAGTTGCATTTGCAATGGGAAAAACAGTAATTAATTCTATGAGTAAAAACTATGGTTCTGTAACTGTCGGTGCACTTGGAATATCAAATAACATCAACGGAATTACAACCCAGATGCAAAATGGTTTTCAGGATGGCGGTGCTTCAATAATAAGCCAGAACCGTGGTGCCGGAAACATCAAACGTGCTCTTGGAACATTCTGGAGACTTGTGATTATTGAAGCATCACTTGGATTAATTATGTATATCATATTAAATATTTTTGCCGGTCCAATAACATACCTTTTTGCCAACAGCCAGGATGGATATAATGTGGAATTCCAGAATATGATTATTAAAGTTTTCCGTTACGATTCACTCGGCGGATGTGTTCCTCTCGGAATAAATGCAGCAGTCATGGCACTTTTATTTGGATTTGGAAAAACAAAGCTCACTCTTTTTTGTAATTTCTGCCGTGTTTTTGTTTTCAGAATCCCTATTCTTTGGGCATTACAGAACTTTACAACTCTCGGAAGTGAAAGTGTCGGAATCGTAATGTGTTTAAGTAATATACTTACAACTATTTTATCTTGCATCGTTGCATTCTTTGTAATACGAAATATAAAAAAAGATTACAAAGAAATGATATAAAACATTAAATAAAAAAAGTTATAAATTTACTATTGATTTTTTGTGCATTATAACTATATAATATATTTGTATCGAGTTGATTGATTCTCATGTATGATATATTACAGAATGAGTAACATTCAACTATATCCTTTTAATTTGCTTTTTATGACAGGAGGTTTGTCTTATGAATAATAATTATGAAAGACCTGTTGCCTTTGTTATACCTGAATCAGCAGAAGGCATCTATGCCGCAAGCGGTTCTGGAAATATGACTGTTAGTTCTCTCAATGTCTGGGACAGATGGAATGGTGGTGGAAAAGGGCTTATCTCTGTTTCGTGGTCAGGAATCAATGGAACAGTTTCTCTTACAATCAATTTTAATAATACTATTGATCAGGTAGAAGTTGATGGTGTATCAGCTAACAGCCGTATTTCCGGAAGTTCTGCAACAATAACATTCAATGCATCCGAAGCTTCCTCATGTACAATAGGCGTTCATGTTAATAACGGTTCCAACATTGATGCATTGGCTGTAACAGGTTATGATTATTCTGTAACTTAACAAGCAGCCAATTTTATCTTAATCTAAAAAGGTTACGCATATTTCTCTCCGGAAAAAAATGTGTAACCTTTTGTTTTTGTTTACTCTTTTATTTAGGTCTGTGGTTTCATACGCTTCTTAATACATAAAGGATGAATCTCTCCACCATGTCCCCATCTGTCAAGAACCATTCATCCTTATATTAAATTTATAAACTCAGATAATATAATACAATGAGAATTACCAAAAATACAATATTCGATATAGTAAATGCAACAAAATATTTCTTTTTCAAATCAGGTTTATCTCTTGATATATATTTAAAACTGATAAGACTTGCCATAGATGCAATTAATGTTCCCAGTCCTCCAATATTTGTACCTACAATTAATGCGGAAATATTATCTGTAAAACCAGCAAGTAAAATAGCGGCAGGGACATTACTTATAACCTGGCTTGCAATTATAGCAGTAATGGTTTCCCTGCCGCCTATAATTCTCATAAGGGCATGACTGAAAAACGGAATTCTTCCCACATTTCCTATAAATATAAACAATGCAACAAATGTAGCCAGTAAAGAATAATCAACTTTCGTTAATACTTTTCTGTTCCTTATAACTGAATACAATAATACAAGTATAAGCGGAATTATATAATGTACTTTATGTGCAACAGCAAGAATACTTATCAAAAATAAAGCTGAATAATTTATTAAATGTGCCTTATTAACATTTTTCAATGTTTTACCATATACTTTTCTTATATTTCCCGTATCAGACTGATTTTTTACATTTCTGTCGTCACTTCTTTTTTCCAATATAATTTTTAAAGCTGCTACCCATACAATAAGCAGAATCAGCGAAACAACACAATATGGCAGCATTAATTCCACAAAACCCAATACACCTGTATTAGATGATTCACTATTAAGTTTACCATATAAAAAAAGATTCTGAGGATTGCCTATTGGCGTTAGCATACTTCCAAGATTTGCCGCTACCGTCTGCATTGCTACACAATTAAGAATCCATTTTTCACGCACACATTCCTCTGTTTTATTAAGTATTATAATCGCTAACGGAACAAAAGTAATAAGTGCAACATCATTCGTAATAATCATAGACATAAAAAAGCACAACAGAACCAATGTCAGTACAATCGAAGATGTATTTCTTACTTTGTTTAACACTTTATCTGCAATAAAATCAAAAATCCCCTCCTGTCTGAATACTGCCACTATCGTCATAAGACAAAAAAGTATTGCAAGTGTCCTGAAATCTATATATGTTAAATACTGTCTGTCAGGTTTAACTGCAAGCATTGAAATCACTGCTAATACAATTGATACAACAAGCACTGTATCTGTTTTAACAAATTTACATATCTTTTCCACATATATCTTCATTTTATCCGCCTTCTAATACTTAACATTAAGACGATGACTGTAACCTTCCATTCTCTTGGCAAAAATATCAAGTCTTGCTTTGAATTTGGTATATGTTTTCTCATCAATCTTTGATTCTTTATGGTAATTATTCAGCATTAAATCAGCGTCTTTATATGCTTTTATCGCCAAATCTTTATAATTATTTTCCAGATTCATCTGAATCTCATTAAATGCTTTTTCAAGCTCTTTCTTTGATATATCTTTTTTAAATAATGACATTTGTAATTTCCTTTTATATTACATATTCATATACAAACAATAATTTATAAGCATGTCAATGCCACTTCCACTGTTTCTTTATCTATTCCAAAGTATAGCACCATTGTAATTACAGGTGCAACTCTTTTGCCTGATAGTTTATTTAATATATTATATATTTTTGTGTTGTATAGTATATAATTATTCTCCACAATAAAAATTCCCCACCAGCCACTTATTGACCAATGGGGGATAAAAATAATTATAAATTTTCTAAAGTATTTTTTTTTATCTTTTATTAAGCTCTCTTCTTTCATATTTTTTATTCCATAATTCTACCAAACCTAAACATGTTCTTTCCTTCTGTATTCTACTCTACTTTAGAAAACATTACTTAATACGCAATCTATTTTACTCTCCCTGTATTTTTTATTAGTAAGTATGTTTATATTTTAATAGTACCTATAAAAAATCTTTAACTTGAAATACCAATCTTTCTTCCTGTTTTATCAGTTTTTTAGCTATATCCTTTGTCTTTTCGTCTGCCGCCTTATACTCATTAAGATATTTATTGAGAGACTTCACTCCCATATTGCCACCGTCTGTCATAAGCCCCGCAATCGTTGAATCTGATTCGTTCATCATAAGTTTTGTATTAGTCTTTATCCATGACATACTTTTTGCAATAGAGTTTGGCTCTTTTCCATTATCATGAAATTCATCCAGCATTTCCTGTATTTGTGCCTGTAACCCTAAATGGTCATCTCTGCATTTTGTCAATACATCATGCAGCCTGCTGTCATCCACATATTTAAGCACCTCATTTATAGATTCTATTCCCATTTTTATACCTGCATCACATTCACGTAAAAGTTTTATTGTATCGGATTCTATCATTTCTCTGCCCTCACATTTATTATAATTATTTTTTTAATTATTCCCTGGTACAATAAATTTTATTCATAAACACTCAACATCACAATTTTACATACTCAAATTTTTTCCATATATCGGATAAACAAAAAGAAAGACCGCTATATAAATTCTTACATAACGGCCTTTCTAACACTGTTCTTCTGTATTCAATTTTTTCTCCTTTTCGATAAATGATTGAATTCATTATGTTCCAACCTAATCGACTTTTGTTACTTAATGTAACTTTTTTGCTGTATATAACAGCTTAATTTTTTTATTCCCTGCCTCGTAATAAATACTTAGAAAGTTACTACTCTTTGTAAATGGTGATAATACTAAGTTTCAGTATGCTTGGATTCTTCACATTCCTTACATCTTCAAAAAGTATGATTACTATTTTCTCTCAATCTATGTATTATATGTGATTCATATTTCATATATACGTCTTGTATATCTCAAGAAATATATCAGCTTAATATCATAAACTTTCAAGTTGTATTAATCATAGATTCTTTTCTTATATGTTTCTTTACACAAATAAGAAAACCTTATGTATTAACTGTGTGGTAAATGTTCAATATGAAATGCCAGCTTATGTAACCTTTAACTTGTTCATCATCTCTATCATTATGATGTTAATTATTCAATATGTTGTAAAGGTCTTTCTTGCGGGGAACTGCTATGCATTACCACTTTCATATTGAGGATTAGATTCTTTTGTTTCCAACGGAATCAACCTCCTTTTAACAACTGTGACACTTTGTATTGTGTTTTATGTTGTTTCCTTTTTGTAATTGTATAGTAACACCCCTTTGTGCATTTGTCAACACTTTTTTAAAATATTTTTCATATTTTTTTATTTTTTATCTCATTGCACACTTTTATTTTTTAATTGTGTTTAAATTGTATTATTTTCAGACTTTTTTTGAAATTATAAATTTATGCTCATCACAACATAAATGCCCCTTTCCGTGCATTAAGTGATTTCGTTGCCTCACTTACCTGCCCGAAAAGGAGCATATTGTTTTTATTCATCAGAGCTGATTACACAAATAATTTTTTCGTATAATTATTAATTACTCTTCGTCTTTTCTGCGTTTTTTGCCTGTAAGTGCTAAGCCTGCACCAAGTGATGCTATGGCTGCACTTAATGCATACCATAATGAGAAGCCTCTTTCACCTGTTGCAACAGATTCTTCCGTCTTAGACTGCTCATTATCAGATTCATCATTATTATTATCTCCTGTTGTTCCCTGGCTGTTTCCGCCGTTTCCGTTTGAATCACCTGTTCCCGGTGTTGGTGTCGGATTAGGTGTTGGAGTTGGAGCCGGTGTCGGAGTTGGAACCGGTGTCGGAGTTGGGTCCGGTGTCGGCGTCGGGTCCGGTGTCGGTGTTGGTGTCGGCGTTGGGCCTGGTGTTGGGTCTGGTGTTGCTGCCTCAAGATTTGCAATCGCTGTGGTGATATCTGCTGCAAGCTTATCTGCATCTGCCTGAGTTGCATTTTCTCTGTCAAGTGCTTTTGCTGCTAAAAGTGCAGCCTTAACCGCTCTGAAATCTTTATAATCAGCTTCCCTGAGTGCTTCCGCACGGCTTATAGCCGCATCAAGATCTTTGAAATCTACCTGTTCAACTACATTTTCAGCTATATAATTCTTAGACAAATCAGCATATGTTGCAAGTGCATCCCATGCTGTGGCAAATGCTGCACCCGCACCTGACTCTCTTGCAAATACTCCGTTTACCGTAAGAGCTTCACCCTGTGCTTTGCTCAACTGTCTTCTGTCTGTATTTACTGCAAATCCCGGACCATATGACTGATATTCATAGAACTGTGCTGCTTTGTATGAATTATCACCCATGTCTGTATATCCTGCTGTTTTTATATGACTGTCCATAAAGCAGTTTACATATGTAACGCAGGCGTTTGATCTCCATGGTCTTCCAAGTGCCACCTTATTGTCGGCAACAGACGAATTCTTTTTTAACAACCTTGAATTAATAAATACATATCCTGTTGAACGTGTACTTTCCGTACTTGCTGCCGTTACATAACCGTCTCCGTTTGCAACTATATCACAATCATCAAATACAGCCTGTGCACTTCCGAATATCCAGTCTACATTTCCTTCAATATAACAATTTCTGAAATACTGACGGTTGCCGCCATCTGCCTGCAATGTATCCTGCCATCCTGTAAGCCTTACATTATTAAATATAAGCTTGTCTGCTCTTGTAAGCATTGCAACAGCCATTTTTCCGTCGATTGTTTCATTCGGATAATCAAATGTATTGGCAACTGTTATATTTTCAAGACTTACATTATTTGCTGTTCTTTCAATAGTAAGAGAAGCACTTCCTGATGTTCCGTATGTCTTTCCAGTATCAGGATTTACCGTTCCTGCCGCAACATTATATTCAAGCACTGTCTTCTCGCTGTCTTCACCAATTATAGTAATATACGGAGTAGTAATAGTTATCTTTTCATGGTACTTTCCATTTTTTACAAAAATAACAACATTTTCTTTGTTATCCGCAGGTACTGACGCAACTGCTTCAGCTATTGTAGCATATACAGGTTTTGTCTGTCCGTCATCAGCCTGTGCAGATGCTTTTGCTGCTGCATTGGCATCAACAAGAATGTCATAATCGGTAAGTTTCACAAAATTAAAGTTCTTATATGTCTTAACGCCTGATTCACTTGTAAATACAACCTTTACTTCATTTCTTCCGTCTACAAGCGGAATTTCAGCCGATACGCTTTCGTTTGCAGCTGTTTTCTTTGATGTAAGTTCACTGCCGTTTACAGTAATGCTGACATTTCCTGCCTCATTATATGAGAACTTAATATTTGCATTTCCTTCTGTAACAGTATCATTTGACTTTTCGGCAACTTTAATAGCTGCTGCCTTTGAGCCAAACATATACTCACCCGTATGGCCCTTTGTTGCCATAATAGAAACAGGTGATGATGGATTACTCTCATTATCTGCTCCAACAGCCGTAACCTTGTAGAAATAAGGTACTTCGTTTTCTGCCATAGTATCCGTATATGAAAGACCTGTAGCTGTTCCAATCTGTGTATAGCCATCATTTCTGCTCTCTGAGCGGTAAACCTTATAACTTACGGCTTCTGTAACTGCTTTCCACGTAATTGTGTTTGAAGCATCTCCCGATTTTGCACCAATCGTAGGTGACTGCATAGGAAGAATATATTTAACACTTTGTGATTCTATTGAATTAGTAACAGCTTCTCCACAGACACCTGTAATTCTGAACTTATACGAACCTGATTTTGAAGGCTTATATGTGTATGTTGTATCTGCTGTTGTTTCAAGTTCTGTATATGCACCGTCGTTTTCTGAAACTTCAACACGGTATTTACCGTCAATCTGAGCACCCTCACCTGTCCATGATACACTTATAGATGAACGGTCATCTGATACAACAGGCGTTTCAACTCCCGTAACCGTAGGTGCTGTTCCTGCATCTTTATAAAAATCTTTCTGGTCATACAAAACCTTTCCGCTTGCGTCTTTTGCAACCCAGTTCGTAATTTCCACATCGGCACCGACTATCGCAAGTCCGTACTGGACGACATCATCTGCAGTAAGAGTCATGTCAGCCCACTTAAATTCTTTTGAAGCCTTGTATGTTTCTTTTCCTGTTGCATCTATAAGAAGCGGTTTCTGAAGACTTTCAAATTCTGCCTTGTATCCTTTTGCTGTTCTTGTAAATGTCACATTATATTTATTATTAGTAATAACTTCATACTTAGGTGAACCGTTTCCGGCATTTCCAGTTGATTTCATCCAGTAACCTGAAAGTGCATCTGTTCCGACACTTGAATCATATCCCCTGAAACCGAGTGATGCAAACGCATAACTTCCGCTTGTCTTAAATGCTCCGACAAATACGCCTGCTGTCTTACCTGCCTCTCCTGTTATTGAATAATTTGTCACTTTCAAAGTCATAGACATTGATGTGAGCGAATCATCCTGAGGTAAAACAAGATAACTTGTGTTAAGGCCCTCTGTATCCTTTGTTTTGGAAATATAACCCTCTTTTGCACTCTGATTTGCTTTCATAACAGAACCGACACCTGTAACTTTTAGCATATCAGAGCCGACAACAGTTGGTTTGAACGTATTAACATTGTTCTGGTCGTATAATGTATTGCCTTCACTGTCCGTAAGCATAATATCCGATACTGTAATATCAGCACTGTTAATCGCAATACCAAACTGTGCTGCCTTATCGGTTGTAAGATACGCCTCTGATGACTTAAATGTCTTTTCATATACCGTACTGCCGCCTTCTTCTTTATAAGAAGCATAGTATACGCCGCTTCGTTTTTCTATTGTAACTTCATATGTTGCATTTTCATTTAAAGTATTCTTAGGACCTCCGTTTCCGGCATTTCCATCCTTTGTGGAATCTGACGAATTTGCTTTAATCCAATATGGAGAAACCGCATTATTATCACCTGTTCCCCTAAATCCGATTGAGTTATACAGATAATCTCCCTTTGTCTGGAATGCTCCGACATACGCACCTGAACTCTTGCCATTTTTAAATGAGTTCACTTTTAATTTAAGTGTCATCTTAGACGCACCATCTGATGAAGGGAATAACAAATATGATACATTGCTTCCCTCATTGCCTTTCTTTGAAACCATACTGCTTGATTCCGCTGTCTGGCTTATTGTCATTGATGTGCCATCTTCCTTAACAGTAAGATTTGCTGTGTCACCATAAGTCTGTAATGTATACTCTATATTTTCCTTTTTATCTGCTACTGCATTAATTACAACAGTGCCTGATGCAGGTATTTTTTCGGCAGGTATTACAACATTTCCTGTTTCTTTGTCATATGTGTAATCTGACTGTGCAAGTTCTTTGCCTGCTGCCGTTATCTTAATGCTCTCAGGAAGATTATATCCGTCATCACTCACAAGTTTTGCAGTGAAATCCTGACCTGATGCCGCATAACCTTCACCCTTTGTTGTAATATGTGTAAGCTCGTAATTTACATATGTAAATTCCTTATTTATCTGAATATTAGAAAACTTTGCCGTGCTGAGATTGTTTATTTTATTTGCTGCCTTATTTCCATCAACCGCAAATCCCACATAAATCTCATCTGCCATGTCAATAGTCTTTGAACCGACTGTTATCCATGTATTTCCGTCATCTGATGCATAACCTGTAAATGTATTTCCTATTCTTACAAGCTTAAACCATGTTCCGTTAAATGTTGCACCTGTTTTATAATGCAGGTCTCTTACAAGTGGAATTCCTGCTTTCTGTGCTGCTGCAGGTGTATCTATTGTCTCGGAAATCTTTGTAATCTTTCCGTTGGTCTTCTCACGGCTGGCAAGATATGTTGACCATGTTGTCTCATTGCTTATCTTAACCATAGACATACCAAGTGCGGCTGTCTTAGAGCCAGTGTCAAGAGTTTCCCTGAACATTACACCTGTAAATACATGATTGTCAACAAGTGTTGAAGAATCCATTTTGGCAACGATTTCACAGTCTCCGTTTGTTTTAATATATGTATACTGGAAATCATCTGTTGCATCGTTCGCATATTTGCTTCCTGATACGCTTCCCTCACTTGAGCCTAGTTTTCCTGAACCTTTTACCGTAAGAACTCCGTCCGTAAGGCTTGCACTTCCGGCTACTTCCGGGCGTCCGATGTCTTTACTTGTCCATTTTCCGCTTCCGGCAGTGCTGTTGACATGAATCTTTTTTACAGATGACTGTGTCTGGTTTCCGTCATTATCATAAGCTCTTACAGTAATGCTATATGTTCCGTCAGTAAGTCCTTTATATTCGCATGTGTAAGGTGCCTCTGTCGATGTTCCGACAAGCTTGTCACCATTATAAAATTCTACTTTTGCGATATTTCCGCCGTTATTTGCCTTAGCTGTAGCAGTTACTTTTACTGTGTCACCCTCATTATACTGTGTGTTTTCCGCAACATCTGTTTCAACATCAGGGTTTGGTGCAATATAATCCGATTTTTCAACATTTTCAACAAGACCGTTAAAATATTCCTCAACATAAGCATATCCCGTTGACGGATTTATTTTCTTTGAATCTGCTGCATCATTAGGATTTAGTCCATGTGCCGTCTCCCATGTATCAGGAATACCATCCATATCAGTATCAAAATCCGCTGCTCTTGAAATTGTCTGTGCCGGATAACCTCCAACTTCATCTTCTGTATTGATATATCTGCCTGTGTCATTTCGTGTCTCTGCAACAACCCTTGCATCGATTGCGTCACGGTAAGGATATGTTGCACCTGCTTTTGTAAGCACAGATTCATAACAATCCTTTGCGTCAACTACAGTTGCACTTGCAAAACCTTCGGCTGTATATGGCTTATTTGCAACTTCTGTCTTATTTGCTCCCGATGTTGCACCTGACATCTTTTCCCCCTTGGAATTGTCTGCTGTTACGGCTGCATTTCCTTCCATATAATTGCCATTTACGTAGAAACCGCCCGGTTTTGTTGACTCACCCATATCTATGAGCTGGTTAAATACTGTTTCTCTTGTACCGATTCCGGCTTTGAGATAATTATTTATGTAATTGGTATACGCATATCCGCCGCCATAGCATGTATTATATCCCCAGTTATAAAGCACATTGTTGCTAATCTGCAATGTTGCTGTGCTTCCGCCGTCCTTTGTAGGGTCGCCCATGCAGCCGCCGCCAACTCGCGGATTTCTTGATGTATGGTTAGCCATAAGGTTATTGCTGAATAACACATTATCGCCGCCGAAAATACCGCCGTATCCGTGACGTCCCTTTGAGTGTCCGGAAACAGTAAGACTCTCGGAAATAATACACCACTGAACCGTACCGTCTTTACCTCTGTAAGTTGAAACCGTCTCATCTGTATTCCAACTGAATGAACAGTGGTCGATAATAAATGTTTTATTGTCCCTGCCCCAGAGTGCATCCATAGAATCACCGCCTGTATGTACATTGGCAGCACCCGGTCTGAATCTCATGTATCTTATGATAAGATTTTCCGAATTGCTTATATCCGTGTCATAACCTGACAGTGTAATTCCGTCTCCAGGAGCTGTCTGTCCCGCAAGTGTTATGTTCTTTCTGCCTGCAAATGTAAGCCTCTGTTTAAGTGCAATTGTACCGCCCACATTAAATACAATCATTGTACCGCCGTTATTCTTGGCTGCTTCCTCTATTCCATATCTTAATGAACCCTCTACAGGCTTATCATTTCTTCCGTAATCTTCAAGATTTGTTACGACATAAACGTCATATCCTCGTCCACCTGTTGCATATCTTCCACCGCCTTCTGCTCCCGCAAATGCAAGAAGTTTGTTATTTTCTGCTCCATATGCAAAAATCCCCGTCGGAAGTGACATTCCCGATGTTGCCATAAGAGCCGCCATCATTACCGCTGTTGCTCTTGTAGCTTTGGCTTTTCCTGACTTTGCACGTGATTTTTTCATTTTTCTCCGCTGCTCACGATTTTCAAATTCGTTACCCACTATTTTTACCTCCTGAAAATATTACCCTTGTGAATTGTTGTAAAAAGAGTGTAAAAACTTCCCTTAATTTACAAAATAATCATAATATTTTCACATTTTATTTTAAAGATACAATAGAATTTAATGTAAAAAGTACCCTTATATAATTCTTTTTTATAAAAGTGCTTTATAAAACCTTGCATTCAGACTGTTAATGGCTTATGATAAAAGAGCATGATACATTTTTTCATCTTGACAAATGTATCTTCACGCACAGAATCAGGGAGGTCTGCTTATGGACAACAGTGTAATTATCAACGGATTTATTCATCAGCTTTTTACAAAAAATGAAATCTTCACAGACGCAGAATGTCTTGATATTCTGCATACATATTTCAAGCTGCCGCTTTATACGATTGCAGCTTTCGCTCCCGATACCAAAAACAATAACTGCTCGTACCAGCACGACGTAATCTCCTTTATTCCCGAATATGCATCCGGCTGCCGTGATTGTTTCGTATGGTTTTACCGCACCGAAAATCACGAACTTCTGCTGATTTTTAATCACAATGAAGATTTTAATATTAAAAACTGTATCACCGGCATACACAATTATTTTTCAAAAAGATACAACTGCCGTACTCTGTGGGGAATAAGCCGCCCATGCGGAAATTTTTCGGAATTTATATTTGCAAAAAAAGAGGCACTTACATGCCTTTTTAATACAATGCAGGAAAAAGATTTATATATTATGCAGTATGACGATTACGTTTCATTCACCGAATCAGATTCATTTAAACATTACTATCCCGATACAGCTGCAAATCTGCTTATAAATGCAGTCAAATACAATAATAATTCGGCTTTGGAATTTGTCATGCAGATTCTTTTTGATGAAAATGTAATAATCCGTTCGCTTGACACATCAGAAATGTTAAAACTGCACCACAGCATAATGGCAAGCCTTATGACACTTAATCCGGCAAAAAACAATTTTCAGGATATTATTTTAAAATTCAGTCAGGATATGTCAGAACTGCAAAATAATCCAAAACAGTATTTTGCCCTTCTTACAGAGACATGCCGCCAAATAAGCCTTGCATTGAATTCTCACAGAATTTTGCGAAAAAAACTTCCTATTAATGAAGTTAAAATTTACATGGCGGAGAATTTCAGCAATCCGAATCTTAATCTTGCTTGTACAGCAAGACAGTTTGACGTTTCTGAAGGATACCTCTCGTCATGTTTTAAGGAAGCGGCAGGCATATGCTTTGCGGACCACCTTGAAAATATCCGCATTAAAAAGGCATGCGAACTTCTCGCCTCTTCCGATAAAACCATTGTCGAAATTGCGGAAAAAACAGGCTACAACAGCGTGTATTCTTTCAGGCGTGCTTTCAAACGTATGATGCACAAAAGCCCATCGGATTACAGGGGAAAATAAAAATTGCTCATATTCAGATAATAAAATGCACCTGAATATGAAGTATTTGTCTTCATTGATTTGGATGTGCTAACTGCTACACCCCCAGACATTCTTTCTGAAGCAGGCATCAACAGAAATAACCAGTATGTTTCCAGACAGGTGGAAACTATCAAAGAAATTCACAGCCTGATGACCCACAATATCCCTGAGTGCAGTTTTGTATCAATCAATATTCTAATGTTTCTCCATTAAGTGGAATATCAAAAACAAGTATCCTATACAAATGCACTTTCCTCTTTTGCTTTCCACAAATCTTTTAACACTGTTCCTATATCTCCCAAAATAGCAATCCCCTTATCTTCAATGAATTCCGGCAAAAACTGATATTCTGAATTTACGGAGATATAATATGCATCTTTCAAGCTGTTTGTCAGTTCCCAAAACGGTTCCTGTATAAACATCGGTGTCATGCGCCCTACTCCAAGTTCTATGAAGAGAATTTTTCTATCTTTGTTCTTTTGAATGTATTTTGAGATTTTCTCATATTCTTCTTCGTATTTTTTCCCTTGCAGAAAATTCCCATATCCTCTTACCCACGGAAACATTTCCGCACCACAATGAGGGCAGCGAGGAATCAGTTCATCCGGCACCATTGTCCCCTCTCCCATAGCCGCAATCATATCTGCCACAGGTTGTACGGCATCCCATGTTTCGTCCTGACAGCACTGGGAACACTGGAAGAAACGATGATCTCCCTGAATCTCACTGACCTTTTCTTCCGGATAAATCTTTACAAACTGTGTATCCTGATTAGTCGTTAAGATATGAAAATCCTTTCCCTGCAAGATTCTATCCAAATCCAGATATGGCTCTCTGATAGGGGCATTTTGTGTAGTATTTAAAAAGGTTGCCACATATCCCCAGTGTTCATTTCTTGTAGAAAACCGATGCATCATTCCGCTAAAAGCACCTTTGAATCCATACTTATCTGCAAATTTTCCAAAATGCTCACGAAAAGAAGGGGTATCACTATAATAAAAGTCACCACCTCCAGCCGCTGATAAACCGGATGCTCCGCCTACTACGATACACTCTGCCTCCTGCACTCTGCGAACAAATTCCTGAATCTGTTCCTCATAAGGAAGTGGTTTTTGTTTGCTCAACACTACAGCAGTACCGCCGGATGCATAGGTACTATAGTGTCTGGAATAGTTCATTTGTGTTTTCATTACCAAATTTTCGTAACAGCTCATTTTTTTCATTCTCCTATCTCACAACTGTAATATATTTAACCATCTTACTTAGTCTATCCTTCACTTTCTGATTCCATAGGCAACACCTCGTCAAAAGCCCGTATTGCATTGCGAATGCAATCATCGCATTCACAGAGTACAACACCTGTACCCTTTCCCTTTAGGTCTTTACATATGGTTGCACCTGAATATTCCTGAAATTTGTTTAATATCTCGCGTGCTGTCATCGCACTTTTCTTCCCTAGCTTTACAATTCCCGCCATCATGGTTGCTCCAATCAATGCACCACAAGTTGCTTCCATACCTCCCATACCTACCGCAAATCCTGATGCAACATTCGTCAGTATTTCCTTATCAGAATCTGATAAATCGATCATTGCCTTGATAACCGACTGGCAGCAATTAAATCCATTATGTTTGTAATATACTGCTTTTTCTTCTCTTGTCGTTTTCCTTAGAATTCCTTTTTGATTTCCTTTAACGCTTCCGTAAGATTACCATCCACACCGATGGATTTTTCTTTGATTTCCTCTGGAATGTAAATTTCGCCCTTGTTAAATGTGATATATCTTGCCTGTGGTTCTACTGCTGCAAGATGCATCAAAGGAGCTTTAATCATCTGATTTCTCCAACCAATGCCAAATTCCAGAATTACCAGCTTCTTTCCATGTAAATTCTGAATAAATTCTTGATAGCGGGCAGCCTTTTCCTTCCAATTTTTCGTTTCTGTAAACGAGGACACCCCACCCCAATTTACTTCCATATCTCCACCGCATTTTGGACATTTCGGCAGTAACTCTTTGGGTACTCTTCCGTTTACTTCCTCTTCTGTCATGGCGAGAACTGCTTTTTGATTAGGATAGACCTCGTCATGACATCTGTTCTTGCACCGCATCTGGGTTAATTTCCCTTCCATTTCAAAAACACGATCTGCCTCAAAACCTGCCGGCACAAAATGATCCTCCGCATTGGAAGTTACTACGAAATATTCTTTATCCTTTACTAGTGCATAGATGTTTTTCATAATCTCACTCGGCTCATCCTGCATAGCTTTTGCCTTAACAAGTCTGCTTACAAACGCCCACTTTTCTTCTACCTTCATTGGCACTGAAAATCCGTGTAAAACACAGCGCAGTCCGTATTTTTCTCTGAAATCTCCCATATTTTCCTGAAACCATGCGTCATCTGCAAAAATATTATATCCCTCTGCGATAGACAAACCATTACTGGCTCCAATCAAAATACCATCTGCTTCTTTGATTATTTGACTTATCTCTTGATATACATTCATCTTCATCACATTTCCTTTCCCACTATGTTTTCTTTTAAATCCCGCAGGGTTTCTGCCAAATCTCCTGCTATATAAATGCCTTTGTCTTTTATATGCTCTGGAACTGAAGATTTCTTCTGATTCAGACAGGCATAAAACACTTTTTCATTTTTATATGTCATTTCCCAAAAAGGAAGTTTAATAATACTGGGTGTCATCTCACCAACCCCCAGCTCCAGCAGTACAACATTCTTATCTGTTCCATTCATGAGATATTTTTTTAGGAAATTCTCATATCGCCTTACACCTTCCCTCCAGTCTTTCCCCTCCAAAAATGTATCATCCCTTACCCAGGGAACCATGATTCTCCCGCACTCATTACATCTTGGCAGAAGCTCGGAAGTAACACGCAGCTCCCGGATATTTTCGTTCATCCTGCGAATCATTTCTACATTGGAATAAATTTGGTCATGGCAAGGCTGACTGCATTGAAAATAGCCGCTGTTACCTTGATAATCGCAAATCCTTTCTTTCTGAAAAATCCGTTCAAACTGCATATCTATATTGGTTGTTAAAACAAAGACTTCTTTTTCCGCCACAATATCACGCAGGTCATAGTATGGCTGTCCTGTAGGTGCATCCCACATACTTTGTATGTAACGTGCATAATATGCCCACTGTTGTTCCGGTGATGAATAACAGTAGTAAAAACCATCAAAAGGAGATTTCAGTCCATACCACTCCTTGAAATCTTGTAAGCATTCCTCCATATAGGGTAGCCAATGATAATGGTTATATCCCGCCGCACTGGAAAGACCAGAACCACCGCCTATCAAAACGGCATCTGCCTGATGGATTTTTTCTGCCAGAAAACTGACTTGTTCCTCCTTTTGCATACACCACTTCATCTCCTTTTTATATCAGACTCCACACTTTTATTTTGCTTGACTTTTATTTTTTTACTTGTTAAAATTAAATTTACATCAAGCATTAAAATCATATTATCATGTAAATTTAAAAATTGCAAGAAGAAAATTCGAGGTGACAAATGAAATATTCCACAAAGCTTAGTGACACCATTCATATTCTTATATTTATTGCTCTTGGAGATGACGAACAACTCTCCAGCACAAAAATTGCAGAAAGTATCAAGACAAACCCGGCTTATGTCAGACAGCTTATGGCAACCCTGAAAAATGCAGGCATTGTTGTCAACACACAAGGTCATGCGAATGCCGCTCTTGCAAAATCGGCAGATAAAATCAATATGTATGACATCTACCGAGCCGTAGAGGGCGATAAGCCGCTGCTTCACCTGGACACAGATACCAATCCGGATTGTGGAATCGGTATCAACATTCAATTCGCTATTGGGGACTTCTATCATGAAATTCAAAATATGGTAGATGAAAAAATGAAATCCATTACATTGCAGGATATTATTGATCGGTATTATTTTAAAATCAGGAAAGTTAAAAACCTTTAACTAATCAAGAATAGCAAACACTGCCTGTGTCATGACACAGGCGAAATTCCCCACACTTTCCTATCGTCTGTATGGTTAAATTTCCATAGGGAAGTATCCCTAACCCTCTCTCGATTTTTCTTCAGCTATTCTTCGGTTTACCATCGAAATATATTGACCTTTCCTGCCGTTTTTGCTATGGGTAGTTACACCCAAAATTGAATAAAATACGAAACAGACTGTTGTAAAAATCGAACATTTTACAGCAGTTTTTTTGTACCCAAATTTAGAAAGGACGTGACACAATGGCAAACCGATTACAGTTATCTGCGAAATTATAATACAGAGCTTGGACGAATCAGTTCCAGTCTGAACCAGATTGCAAAGCGGGTAAACAGTACCGGAAACATCTATCAGGACGATATGAATGAAGTAAAGGAGTTGATGAATGAAGTATGGTATACACAAAAATCCATGCTATCAAAGCAACCGTTGATAAAGCCATAGATTACATATAAGAAGTGGCAATGTGAAGCCATTACTCAACTTATTATTATTTGATAACAACCGAGCAGCTTACTGACAGAAAGCTGAACACTACCGACGGAATTATTACCATCATTATACCTTAACCAAGCCCTCCACTTTACTCTTTTTATACATGTTTTGCAGGCACTATAGCATATAATTGCTGTAGTGCCTGCGATATTACATAAGCAACGTTTTATTATTTTTATTATTTATATAATCAAATCCTCTCCCATTTCATGAGCTGCATTTCCAAGCACTTCCTCTCCAAATACGTTATCATTCATTAATTTTACTATACACACAAAATCTTCATCATCATTTATAACTTTTTTTAATTCATTTCTCAAGCATATTAATTTCGACGGTGTCATATCCCCTCTGAATACAGATTTCTGGTAGTGTGATAAATATTTTTTGCATATTTTAAATACTTTTTGCACACGCTTTTCTCCTACATCATAAAACAAAAATGCATAGTTGTAATTTTTTTCTCTTTTCACTATAACCTTTCTTTCAACGAAAATGGAATAAATTCTCTTTCTTCCAAAATACTTTTTATAAGCTTATAGCAATCAAGTTTAATTGCTGTTCTATAACTGACCCTTCTTTTTAACGACGGATGTAAAAAAACATTTTCAAGCCTTTCCTCAAATGCCTGAATAAATATTTTTCTTCCCTCTTCGTTCAAAATACAATAATTCACGTTTTTCTCAAAATGTTTTTCAACTTGCAATTTACGATTATTAACCAAATCAAATATTGTCCTGAACACTATAACAGGTTTAAACACTTCACTTATATCAAGACTCAGCGAAAATCTTCCCTCAGACGGTTCATGTAAAAAACTTATTCTTTGGTCAAGATGCGTCTGATATATTGCCGATATTGTTTTGGTATATAATAAAGTATTACCAAATGATATAAGTGCATTAATAGGATTATCCGGCGGTCTCTTAACTCTTTTATTCATTACAAAATCTTCCGGGAGAAAATATTTTAATTTTAAAGATAAAAAATTCTTCATCCTGCAATGCTTTATATTCTATATTGTAATTATTCAGGATATTACTTACAATATATAAACCTAATCCATTACTATTTTCCTTATTTAAATCAAATTTAACATCAAATATTTTATCCATATTCGAAATTTTATTGTTACCGTATGAATTCTCTATATATAACCAATCATTAACTATCCCAATATTAATTACCCCATTTATATCAGTATATTTTACCGCATTACTAATCAAATTAGATAGAATAATCTTTAAAGCTGTTTTTCCTATATAAATATTCTCATCTAATATATAATTATTGACAGTTATTTTCTTTTGATTTGCTAATATTTCATACTTTTTTAATATGTCTTCTAATGTATCATTTATTTTCAAATATTCTTCATCATTATTCAAATTTTCTATAGAATGAACTGATAATATTTGAGAAATATTTTTTGTTAAACTATCAACGATTTCAATACATTCATTAATATAAATATCTCTTTGTTTATATTTTCCAATATTGTATTTCATGTTTTCCAGTATTATTTTAAGACTAGCAAGAGGAGTTTTAAGTTCATGGGATGCACCTTTAAAAAAGTCATATTTTAACTTTTCTAATTTTAAAATTTCTTTATTTTTAAATTCCAAATCGTCAATTGTTCTTAATAAAGTAGAATACAAATCATTAATTTGTTGTTTTAATTCTCCAACCTCATCATTAGAGCTAACTTTTAAACGCGTTTTTCTATCCAGTTTCATCATTTTATCAGTAACAAATTTTATTTCTTGTATATTATTTTTTATTGATTTTGCATAAATTAAAGAAATAATAGCAGAAAATAAAATTGATATTAATAATGAATATGGTAAAAATTTAAGGCTTAAATTTTTCGCATCTTTTTGCATATCAGCTGTAGAAACAAATTGTAGATTTATTTTTTTTCCATCATCAAGCTTTATTTCTCTTTCTTCAATTATCAAAGAATTACTATCACTTTCTAAATTAACATTTATATTATCTTTGATTTGTATTTCATTCTTATTATTTTCTTCTTTTATAAATGCTTTTATTTCACTACTTTTAGAATATAGTTCTAAAGTTTGTTCTATATATTTTATTTCTTTTCCATTCATATTACCAGAAATTTCATTTGCAATATTATGAATCTTTTCTTTTCTCGTCTCCAAATATGTTTTAGGAAAGATAAAAAAAACTAATGAATGAACTAATATAATTATTATTCCAAGAACAGAAAATATTTGTATGAACATTTTGGGAAATATCTTTAATTTTTTCATTTTCTCTCCAATTTATATCCTACATTTCTTACAGTAGTTATGCAGTCTAATTGTAATTTTTTTCTAAGTTCTTTTATATATACATCTATTACTCGATCATAAGGAGTTTCTTCACTATCTTTCCATACATAATCAATAATTTGCATTCTTGTTAACACTTGTCCATTATTATCCAATAAACATTTTAATACTTCTAGTTCTTTTGCATTTACATCTATTTCTTCACCATTTATTTTAGCTGTATAGCTATTAAAATTAACCGTTAGATTCTTATATTCAAACTTCTCTAAATGTCCATAATTCTTCTTAATTAAAGAATCTATTCTAGCCTTTAAGACCGGCAATGAAAATGGCTTTTCTACATATCCATCTGCTAAATTAGAAAATGCATCAATTTTATATTCTTCATCACTAAATGCCGTCAAGATTAGAATTGGTAAATTGCTTTTCTTTCTAATTTCTTTCAACACTTCTAAACCATTTATAAAAGGTATCTGTATGTCTAAGATAACCAAATTTATATCGCTATTAAATTTTGTCAAGGCTTCTCTTCCATCTTTAGCTTGAATAACAGTATATCCAAATTCTGAAAGATATTCACTTATTCCCTCTCTTATCATATTATCATCTTCAACAGTTAATATTTTCATATATACCTCCACTTAAGCCTATACACTTATATTATACAGCATATTATTTGATATTTAAAAGCCAAAAAATTTTTGGTGCTAAAAAGCACCAAAAATTTTAATTATTGTCAATTAATAATTCTTTTGGATTCCTTCTTAATATATTGAATGAAGAAATAATCAATGATACAAGAAGTACTAAACTCATAAATATAACTACATAAATTATGAATTTAGGTAATACATTTATATCTAAACTTGATAATGTCTTGTTAAATCCTTCAGCTTCTGCCCCACCACCTAATTGGCTAGATGCAGATTGTCTAGCTATTTGTTTAGCTATATCACCAGTAACCTTATTCAATATATTATTCCCAAGCTTATCAGCTGTATACCTAGCTAAGAAATAAGAACCAACGTACGCAGGGATTGATATAAATACCATCTCAATTAGGAATTGACCAAAAATTTCTAATTTTGATATACCTAATGATAATAATACTGCTATTTCTTTCTTTCTGGCATTCATCCATAATAATAATAATAATGAAACTACAACTCCTGCAAATATTAATGAGCCAACAAATAATTTATTTGAAATTGAGTAGATACCTGATATAGATTGTTGTAATGCAGGGTAATTTGATGAACTTTTAATCAAATTATATTCTCTCCAATTTATATCTAATTTCCCAAGATCTTTTATTACACTATCAAGATTCTTATCACCTTTTACAAAGAATGTTGCATCCTGGTATACAGCTGTATCTTCTGTATTACCATAAACTTTAGCAGCTGTATGAACATCAGTGATTAATGTATTTTCGTATAGTTCTTGTGCTGCACTTACTCCACCGCTATTATGCCCATCGAATAGACCTTTAATTTCTACTTCTACTGTTTCATCTGCACCTTTCTCATTATCAGCATCAAATAAATTAGATTTTATTTTTATCTTATCTCCAACTTTAAGATTATTTTTTTCAGCTAAATCTTTATGCATTAAGATTTTATTTTTATCTTCATTTTCTAAATGCTTTCCTTCTACTAATTTATATGCTCCTGATACAAATTTTGTTTCTTTTGATGAGTCGTTAACCCCAGTTAACATAACTGTTCTTTTGAAATTCTTCGCTCTTTTAGGTGATTGATTCGCAAGAGTCTCTTTAGTTTCAATAATATCATAATCAACTAAATCTGCAACACTGTTTATTCTTTTTACATAGGAGTCTATACTATCTGTTTGAGCTATCTTTTTAATATCTTCACCTTTTACATTTCCTCCACCTCTAGGTGTTCCTGGATTTACTTGTCTATTTATCTCCATAGAAAAACTATTTGTTATATTAGCAAATGTTTCTTTTGAAGCTCTGTCCGTAGCATCTTTAATAGATAAACTTATAAGACTTAAAGTTGACATAGCCAAAATAACTAACATAATAATTATTGATTTTAAGCTTTTTCTAGTTACATAAGCAAATGCATTTTTTATCATTATTCAACCTCCAAATTCATTTTATTTACTTTTTTTAACTTTTTACCACTTAGTTCTAAAATGATATCCGCAGAATCTGATACTTCCTTACTGTGTGTTACAACTATTACACATTTATTTCTATCTTTAGCTAATGTCTTTAATATATTAATTATTTCTCCGGCAGTAACACTGTCTAGATTACCAGTAGGCTCATCAGCTAGTATTATTGGAGCATCTGATACCAATGCTCTGGCAATAGCTACTCTTTGCTGCTGTCCACCAGATAATTTCATAACATTTCTTTTTATTTGTTTTTTATCTAAGCCTAGTTCAAACAAGATACTTTCATCTGCTGATTTATTCACTAATCTAATATTTTCAATCGGCGATAAATAATCTATTAAATTATAGTTTTGAAATACTAAAGATATATTATTTTTTCTATGATTACTATATCCTTTCTTTTGTATATCTTCATTCTTAAACAATATTTGTCCTGTTTGAGGTTTATCGAGTCCAGCAAGTAAGGAAAGAAGTGTAGATTTTCCTGCTCCTGACTTTCCTACTATCGCATAAAACTTCCCAAGTTCAAATTTTTGATTTACTCCTGACAAAACTTTTTCTTTAGAATTGGCATAACTATATGATACATTCTTTATTTCTAATATTTCCATCATTTTCTCCTAACTTATTTTTGATAATATTTCTTTAGGCTTCTTGATTAATATTAATGAAGAAGCAAATACAACTGATAAAACAATAATACTTATTAATATTAAATAACTTTGTCCAAGTGTTGTAATATTTAACATAAAACTACTATTATTTATTAAACTTCCACCGGAAATCATTGAGTCCTCTGAGTTAACGATTCCACCTGCAATTACTTTTAGTAATACATTTCCTAAAAATAAGGAAGATATTATACTTGGTATCGATATGAATATTAACTCGAATATAAATTGCATTATAATATGTATCTTAGATGTTCCAATAGATAAAAATATACCTATTTCATAAATTCTTTCTCTTAACCATAGAATCAAGATTAATGAAAGAACAACCATCCCACCTAACATAATAGAATAAGTCATTATTTTTATTATATGTTTTATTCCACTCACTGACTCTAAAGACTCTTCAAACGCATTAGAATCTTTTTCAACAAAATACTTTGACTCATCAATTTTAAGCTCTTTCAATTTGTTTAAGGCTAAGTCTGTAGATTCTGCACTACCAGAATACATTAAAATTTTATTTGCGATTTTATTATTTTCTGATTTATTTAATATCTCTTGACTTGTTGAATAATCTACAAACACCATATTTTCACTAAAATCCGAAGATAGCCCTGTATATGTTTCATGTTTTTTACCAGAAAAGATCCCTATAATTTTAAATTTATGACTTTTTATTTTTCCACTTTTTTCAATATCTAGTAATTCAAGATCAACTTCATCACCTAATTTTAGATTGTTTTGTTTAGCAAATTCTTCATGAACAATAATTGAATCCTTATCATTTTCTCCTATATTTTTACCTTCTTTAATTGTAAATACTCCACTACTAAATAAAATATTTCTTTTAGTATTATTTGTAGCTTCGAGTGAAACAACATTCTTAAATTCGTCAGATAAATCTTCTCTATTTATTCTTTGTTCTCCGCTAACTACTTTAGCATCTTTTAGTTTTGCTAATCCATCATATTGAATTATTTTTTCTTCAATTTCTTTTATTTTTTCAATATCTTTAAATTCATTAACATTAAAATAGTTACCATCTTTTTTTGTTATTGATATTGAAGAATTAGAACTTTCATATAAAGCCTTTTCTATTTCATCGCTTGATTTCATTATTGTTAAACAAGAATACAAGCAAGAAAGAACTATAGTTAATATGATAAAAATTATTAAAGTTCTATTTCTCTTTCTTGTAATATATGCTATAGCATTTTTTATCACTTTCCTAACTACTCCTTTCTATTTTTTTAGCATTTCATAGCTGATTTCAATAACATTCTACACACCTTTTATGAAACGTTGATGAAATATAATGTTTTATTTAACATCAAATTATAATTCTGCTCCTCCAACTCCTTGATTTTGGCGAGTGGCTTATATTCAGCCAGCTTCGCTGAAACTTGTTATTATCTTTAGGGCATAAAAACAAGCACTTTCAAACCTGTTGTGGCTAAAGTGCTTGTATTATTTCGTTATTAAATTGTTGTGTATCAGACAAACTTAAATTAATCAAACTATCTTTTCCGAAATGCAAATGTCCTGTCAATGATGTTTCATAAATTTTTCAACAAGTTCCGCTGATTTCTTAATAATTCTCTGCATGTACTTCAAAATAGCTCTGTGGATGATTACATACCGGGCATACCTCAGGTGCTTTTGTTCCTACCACAATATGTCCACAGTTACGGCATTCCCATACCTTAACCTCGCTCTTTTCAAATACCTGTGCAGTTTCAATATTTTTAAGAAGTGCACGATATCTCTCCTCGTGATGCTTCTCAATCTCTCCTACAGCTCTGAATTTTGCTGCAAGTTCAGGGAAGCCTTCTTCCTCAGCTGTCTTAGCAAAACCTTCGTACATATCTGTCCACTCATAATTCTCGCCTTCTGCAGCTGCTGCCAGATTTTCCTTTGTATCACCGATTCCTGCTAATTCCTTGAACCACATCTTTGCATGTTCTTTTTCATTATCTGCAGTCTTTAAAAATAATGCTGACATCTGCTCGTAGCCTTCCTTCTTTGCTACAGAAGCAAAATAGGTATACTTATTTCTTGCCTGAGACTCCCCTGCAAATGCTTCCTGTAAATTTTTTTCTGTCTGTGTTCCTGCGTATTTGTTCGCTGTCATTTCTTTTACCTCCGTTTTCTTCACTACTTTTTCAAAATCTGATGCCGAGTGCTTACACAAAGTACATATAAAATCATCCGGTAATTCTTCGCCTACATATTCATATCCACAGATTCTGCAACGCCATATCGTCTGACCATCCTCCGTTTGTCCAACTGCCTCCTTTTCCGATTGTAGGATATGCTTCTTTTATAAATTCATACACTTCAGTTGCTGTAACATGCCTTTTCATCTTATATACGGCATTTCGTACGAGATCTTTCTGAATAGTATTTCTTCTATTTGTCATCCAATCTCCTTATTAGGATTTGTTCTTAATAAGGATTATATATCATTTTCACAGTTCTGTCAATAAAATAGTAATGATTCTTGTTATTATTTTTGCTTTAACTATAAAAATAGATATCGCTATTTCAAACGCTACCAATATTCCAATTTTAACAATATTGCTTCCTACAAGCATCGCTGCAGCTAGCGAATCTATTAAAATATGTGCGATTACGCAGGGTAACACACCTTTGGAATATTCTTTTATTGTTCCAAACATAAATGTATTTCCTAATATCATTAGATAGAATATTAGATAATTACTAGATCCAGCTGTAATCCAAGATAATCTATAAATTGGAATGTGCCATAAAAACCACACGATTGATATTAAGAACATTTTTAATACATATGACTTTATATTAAACTTTGGTTGCAAATACCATCTCCAACCACATTCTTCTAATCCACCTTGCAGGATTGTCCATGGCATATATACCAATACTGAAATAATTGTTCCGCCCGTCAACGATATATTTCCCATTATAAATGAAACACCATAATATACGCATACACTACCAATTGCCAAGATATATGAGTAGATGGACTCTCTCTGCAAAAACATATCTTTGAGCACTGCTTTCTGCCCATCTGATTTTGCAAAAGCAATCGCAACAAACATTGGCGTTAAGTTCATTAAAATAAACAAGACAGAGGAACCAATTGAATTTCCTTCAGAAAACAAAATAAGTAATATCTGACCAATAACAAGAGTTACTGCAAGCGTTATTGCAGAATAGGATAATGATTTTTTCATCATAATCTCTCCATAAATTCACATTTGTACTTTTCTTTTATATCGCATAGACACAGTATATCATATCCACTGTGCCTATGCGATATCCTACTGCTTCTTTCTATTCCGGTGTATATGCCCAGTGCATCATTCGGTTTGTGATGGTATCTTCCCACTTAGGCTTTTCCCTTTCAGGTCTTCTTACATATGAAATGTGTAACCACAACATTAATAAGCACTAAAGAAAACATTACACCTACAGTACTAAGGATCGGCCAATGAAATGTAAAATATGACAATTTATTTTCCATATAAATCTTTACTCCAACCAAAGTGACCATTCCTACAGTAAACAACAATCCCATCACACACATAAAATAAAAACTGCCTTCTCCAAAAAGCATTAATTTCATTTGCTTATCGGTCATCCCAATGCTTTTCATAATATCAAATTCTTTTCTCCGAGTGTACATCCCGGTAAATACAACATTACAATAATTAGTCAATCCCGCAATGAATAATATGATACTTACAGCACCTAAGAGAATTCGATTTCCTCTCATATATGTTTCTTTTTGCTGCATCAGATCTGATTTACAGATAACAAAAACTCCTGCTTCGCCGGTTCCCTCATCCATTGATACTTCTGTCATTTCGGATCGTTTCTTATTTTCCTCGGATATCAGCTCATTGATCTGTGTTTTCACATAAGGTTCTTTTTCCGGATCAGCAGTTAATTCCATTGTTAATATCTTTTTCTCAGTCGGTATCTTTTGAAAACCTTTCTCACTGATAAAATAATATAAGCTGCTTTCTCCATGCCAGGATTGATGTATTTCCGGGAAATTATCACTTTGCCTGTCTAAATAACCGCATAAAGTAAATGTTTCGGATTCCTTTTCTAGAAAATCGTCTTCCTGTTGTTTCTCTTTACTATCAGAATTATTTTGTTCTTTTCTACGAATTGCATCTTCTTTTGAAAGCAGCGTTTTAAAATATACCGGTTCGCCAATTGCTTCATCTGCAAGTTTTTGCTGTTCCGGAGTCAGCATATGATCATGTACGATCAGCACGCCATTTCCCTCTTCCAAAGATTCCATATCAATATTGAGTTGATTATCCTGCACGTATTTCTTAAGTGACAAGATTTGATTTTCATCTATAACTTGTACAGTATACCAGCTAAATCCTTCCACCATATTGTCATCTGTAAGATTCGAAAGCCCCTCGTCATAAGGACGAATTCCCTTCTTAGATATAACCGTAGTTACATAGGCTCCTTCAATCAGATTGGAGTTCTCCCAATCAATACCATCTATCTTGTGTAGTTTTTTCTCTAACTCTTGAGAAATTGGTGAAAATTCATCATAATCATTGTCATACAACAGTTCCACACCGTCGCCCTGTGTCAGTAAAGGATCAACATCGATTTCTCTGGTTTTATATTCTTCCCCACATCCCTGGCTTTTCCCGAATTCGCTAAACTCTCCTGCCAGCAAAAAATCAGGACGTTTCTCAAGAAGATGCTTATAATCACATCCATTTGTAAGTACATTCATTAGAATAAAGGATAGGACACCTAAAAAGATGGAAATACTTGTAATGATAAATCGTGCTTTATGACGTGTTATATTTCCCCATGCAATATAAAACATTTCTCCTGTCTCAGAGCGTTTCAACACCAGTTTTCCAGGATGTTTTATTTTTTTGTCACCCATATTTCCATCATAAGTGGCACTCTCGATACAAGACAGCTTCGTTATTTTTCTAATAACGCCTTCCGATGCTATCCACAAAATTCCATTTACAAATACAACAGAAAGAAAAAGAATCCATGGTCTGAAAAAGGAAAGTATCATATTTCCTCCCATTTCCTGATAAAAATGAAACCCTAATATTTCCGGTATCAATAAGACCAAAATCAATACAGAAATCAAACTCCCTAAGACAGAACCTTTTAACATGAGTAACCGCATTTGTTTCCGGTATATTTTTGTGATCTGTCTTTCTGTGGCTCCAATCGTGTGGAGTAATCCGAGATTTTGAATATCTTCACTCATGGATATCCAAAGAACATTACGCACAAGGAAATATATTCCACACAAAATACCTAGCGTTCCCAATATCACCATCTCATATCCACCTGCGAATTTAGAAACGGCAGTATATTGTGCTGTATCAGAAACGTATATCTTCTGATCTGCACTCTTCATCGGCAATGCCTGATATAATTTTTCTTCTGTTTTGCTTCTGCTTAAATGATTGCTCTGACTGAAAAGTAAAGTATAGGGACCCTTTTCCAGGTTTAACTCATTAATTTTGTCATGTGAAATATATCCGATTGCTAATTTATTTCCAGAGTCCGTATACCATCCACATAGTTTGAATTTTTCTTTCGAATGTTCGAACAGACCTTTGTATACATCTAAGTTTATTTCCATTCCCTGTTCCGGTTCAGAAATACCAAGTTTTTTCAATGCCCGCTTAGACAATAGAATTTCATCCTTTTTCTGTGGGTAGCTTCCAATCACATTGGTATATGCCGGTCTCCAAAAATTGTTCCAGCTTTCTGAGTCAGCCCATACTACATCACATATCGTTTTTGCATTATCATCTGAAATGTCTGTAGCTTCACCTACAAAAATACTTTTTCCAACCCGTTTTATATAATCCAGTTGTTTTAATTTTGCATATTGTTCTTCTGTTCCATCTTCTATTCTGCCCGAAGAAGCAGTTCCATTTTCTCTGATTAATCTTATTTCTTCTGCCTGTATTTTCCCAAAAGAGATTCCGAATACCATGGTAATCGCAACAATACCGATTACTACCGAGCAAAATAAAATCGAATTTCTTACCTTTTTTGTGCCTGCAAAATTTTTAGCCAGGAATCGGATTATGTCTTTATTGTTATTTGGAATGTTCTTATGAAACATAGTGATACCTCCTAACAATCGTTACAATCTCTTGTATAGATTTTCCCATCAGACATACGTATTACTCTGTCTGCCATCTGCGCTACTTCCTCTTGATGCGTCACGATCAATGTCGTCTGATGAAATCTTGCGGCACAGGATTTTAGTAATCCTACGACTTCCATACTTGTAACAGAATCCAGATTTCCGGTCGGTTCATCCGCCAGGACAATAGCCGGTTTCGTCAATAATGCCCGCGCTATAGAAACTCGCTGTTGCTGCCCTCCGGACAGCGTTGATGGAAGACGTTCTAATTTATCTTTTAGTCCTAGTATTTCAACAATCTCATTGAAAAAATCTACATCGATTTCCTTGCCATCCAGTCTCATTGGGAGGACAATATTTTCACGTATACTAAGAGAAGGTATCAAATTATATTGCTGAAATACAAATCCGATATTTCTTCTTCTGAATATCGTTCTTTCTTCCTTGTTAAGATCTTTTAAACTTGTATTTCTGATCCAGACACCTCCAAAATCCGGAGTATCAAGACCTCCTAAGATGTTCATAAGTGTTGTCTTTCCGCATCCTGACGTACCGACAACTGCTATAAATTCACCATCTTCCACAGTCAACGACACACCATCTAAAGCACGCACTTCATATGTATCGGATGTATAATATTTTTTTAGATTCATGGCTTTGATTATATCCATCTTTTCTGTAAACTCCTTTCGTAAATGCTACCTTTAACTCAGCCATAATCTATTATACATGCTACCTCTTACAAACTTCTTACAAGCTGCATATGAACTGTCTCGACCGGAAGATTTACCTCTATAAGCAGCCCTGGCTTCATTTGTTTTGCTTTCATCATCCCTTTTTGTAATAAAACAATCTCTCTGGAAAGATATAAACCAATTCCGCATCCTTCCTGCCCTCTTGCCTGCTCACCACGATAAAATCTTTGAAAAATTTTATTTTCTTCTCCATCTCTTATCCCGATTCCATAATCTCTTACTTGAATTTTATAAAACATTTCTGTCTGTTTCATTGTGATATTGATCGTGCTGTTGTTTTTACTATATTTGACTGCATTATCAAACACATTATAAAACGCCTCACACATCCAGTTTTTATCATGTTCGCAAATGATTTTCTCCGGCAATTCTACTTGAAAATAGATATCTTTCTCTTCTGCCTTTTTCTGTATTTGCCCCAACGCATTTAGAATCGTTTCAACAAGATTTTCTTTTTGAGTGTGAACTTGTATGATTCCCTGCTCTAATCGGGCAGTTTTTATAAAGCTCTCCACCAAAAAGCATAATTGTTCTTCACTTGTTCGCAAGTCTTTCATGTATTCTGCATTCAATACTTCTTGCGTTTCATTCAATGATTCTTGCAGCAATTCCGTATAATTTTTTATATTTGACAGCGGTGTCCGTAGTTGATGCGCAATCTCAGAAATCAATTTCTGTATCTCATATCGACTTTTTTCGGCCTCTTTTCTTCTTCCTTCTAACATTTCCTGTAAACGGATTAGCTGATTGCTAGTTTTTGAATAAAGCGTTTCCTTCCCGATATCTGAACCATCTAATTCATTGCCGTTTATTAAGGATTCCGTCAATTTATATATTTTATTCATTTCCTTCGCTCTTAAATGATTTTCAACTAAATATACAGTGCTTCCTCCGAGCATGAAACCTGCTAAAAATACTGTGAAAATTGCTACAGCCATGCTAATCTCCCATTCTATATCCCATTCCAAATACATTACTGATAACATTCGATGAATCATTCAATTTCTTTTTCAATCTGCTGATCATAACGCTAATTGTGTTAGGATCAATAAATTCACTATCGATTCCCCATATATTTTCCATTATCATCTCTTTTGTAAGAACCTGATTCTGATTCATAATAAGATATTCTAAAAGCTGATACTCTTTGACTGTCAAAAATATTTCCGTCTCTCCGACAAAAACCTGTTTTCTATCAGAATACAAAATGACTTGTCCGCACATAAAAGTATTTTCATTTGACTTTCTCTTTAAAACAACTTCTATACGTTTTAGCAATACCTTTATTGAAAATGGTTTGACCACATAATCATCTGCTCCTATATCAAACGCTTTTAACATATCTTTTTCATCATCTTTTGCAGTTAAAAAAATAGCTGGAATTTTTCCGTTTTTTTGGAGCTCCTGATATAGATTTATTCCATCCCCATCCGGCAATCCAATATCTACGATCAACAAATCTACAGAACTATCTATATTTTTAATTGCTTCTTTTCTTGAAGCGGCAAGAATCGTTGTATAACCTTGATTTTTCATAGATGTATCTAATGCTTTTCTTAACAAATTGTCATCTTCTATAATTCCTATTACCATACACACCTCCTGATTTTTCTAGAATGTAATACAAAAAGTCCATTACAATATATATAACACCTCTGTATATTGTAACGGACTTTTTCAAACCCAGACTTGGTGCAAGCACCATTTCTGATAAAAACTTCGAAAGTTTTTGTTCTATGTGCATATATTACCCAATTTCATTCACAAAGTCAATATGTTTTCTACTAAATTTTCAAGTACCTTTTATGTTTTGGATTATTATTTTGCTTCTTAATATATTGTATTACTCCACTAATGAATCTATACGCTTCAGCAATAACCTGATTTTTTTCAAAATACTCTTTGTACTTCAAAACTCTTCCACCTTTTTCACAGAAAAAATGGTACAATTCATCCATTGTTTTATCACGCATATTACGGTTAGCAGCCTCCTTTAAAAGGTCATTATAAACAAATAGAAGTGCTACAAAATCATGAAATGCCGGATAAGCCATATATTTACTACGAGCATGTAAACTAATTTCCTTTTG